>SMEN01000003.1_pt1 | contig 124733 bp, 113 predicted proteins | sample 2456271 | NCBI WGS metagenome assembly SMEN01 (sample SAMN10132593, study PRJNA489261) | soil metagenome | isolation source: day1 control-loamy sand soil ammended with raw manure from dairy cow... | place: USA | collected 2015-04-01 | reverse complement strand
GGGCGATAGGATTCGAACCTACGACCCTCTGGTCCCAAACCAGATGCGCTACCAGGCTGCGCTACGCCCCGACTAAAGACAAGCATAATAGAACGGATTCTTGGCTTCGTCAAGCCTTGCCCGAAGAGAATTAGCGTTTTTGCAGATGTGGCAGGGTGTAGGCTTGTTCGTGGTAAGCCCAGCTAGGCCACAGCACATGAGCCAGGGCTTCTTTCGCCAGGGCTTGGTCAATGTGTTCCAGTTCTTCGTATTTGTCAGGTGCGGTGTAGCGGTATTGGCAAGGCGGTAGGTGTGGCATCAGCACAGTCAGGATGTCGCCTTTTAGATAACCGTAGTTTTCAAAGTACTGCATCATGGCTCGGTCGCTGTCTTGTTGGGTCAGATCGCGCCCGATCATGGGGTGCTCACTTTCAATGCCCATCAGGGACAACAAGGTGGGGGCCAGATCAATCTGGCTGATGATGCGCTCGTCCTGGCGGCTGGGAACACCGGCGCCCAGAATCAGAGCAGGGATATGGAAGTGACGCAAAGGCACTAGGTTGGCCCCGCCTACGCGAGAATCGTGATCGGCCACAATCAAAAAGACCGTGTTGTCCCAGTATTCTGACTCGCGAGCTTTCTTGAAGAAGTCGCCAATCGCCCAGTCGGCATAGCGCACTGTATTTTCGACTGTGGCAGGGTCGCCTTCAACCTGGATGCGGCCAGCAGGATATTCCCAAGGCGAGTGGTTGCTGACGGAAAAAGCCAGCGTCAGGGTGGGTTGCTCGGTATCCTGGCCAAGCAATTGGTGCAGCTTATTGAACATATCCTCGTCGCTGGCGCCCCAGGTGCCTACAAACTCTGGGGATTCAAAGCTGGACTGCTCATGCAGTTCATCAAAGCCATTGCCCAGGAAAAAGCTCTTCATATTGTCAAAGTGAGCCTCGCCGCCGTAAATAAAGCGTGAGCGATAGCCTTGTTCCTTCAACAATTGAGCCAGGGTGAAAAAGCGGGTTTGCGAACCGGGCAAACGCAGGACAGCGTCGGCAACCGTAGGCGGAAAGCCTGCCGAGACGGCTTCAAGACCACGCACGGAACGCGTTCCCGTGGCGTAAGCGCGGCGGAAATTCCAGCCAGTCTGCGCCAGTTTGTCCAGTTCGGGGGTCAAGTTCGCCCCGCCCAGATTGCTGACGTACTGTGCGCCCAGGCTTTCTTCCACAATCAAGACCAAGTTGGGCTTGCGGGTGCGCTGCTGAGACGGGGTTTGCTTGTGCAAGGTGGGCAGATTGTCCGGCCCGGCAGGCAAAGAAGCCGCGTCACGCACGATCTGGTTCATTTCGCTCACTTCCATGCCACCGTAAATATCTTCGGCAGAGCGCTCGTTTTTCATGCTGTAAATGGCATAGGCCACGTTATACAGCGAGTTCAGTGGCAGTGTGTTGAGCATGCTGTCGCTGCTCCAGGCTACCGAGGAAGGATTGATAGGGCGGTGGGCCAAGGTGCCCCGTATGGCCAGCACGCACAGAGCAGCACCGATCAGTGTCCAGACAGGACGTAGCCACCAGCTCATAACCGGGTCTGGTGCAATGTGGCCGAAAATCGACCAGCCTGAATACACAATCAGCGCAAGCCCAATCAAGGCTACGCCTATCATCAGCTTGTAGCCTTTCCACAGCATGCCCATGACTTCCTGAGGATGCTTCAAATAGTCCACATACAGGCGGTTGGGGCGGGTGTCGTATTCAATAATGAATTGCGGGGTGGAAACTTCCAACAGGGTCAGCAAGAACCAGGCGAAGGTAAACCAGATGGCCGCTATGGTGGTCATCCAGGAGTAATGCCCCAGCCAAGGGGCCAACAAGACCACAGGCGCGCTCAAAGCGGCAATCATCAGGGCATCTATTCGCAAGCCGCCGATCAAGATAGGCAACAGCCCGCCTGCCTGACGCACCCGCGGCCATTGCCAAAGGGCAAAGGCCAGCCTGAAGGCTGTCAGCAAAATCAGAGCGGATGGAATGAATACGTAAACAAGATGGCGCATAAGAGTGTGGTCCCTGGTCGACCCACACGTCACGGGCGTGACACTGGCATCGAAGTGCATCGATTGTATGTCAGTTTATTGAGCAAACTATGTCCTTAAACGGGCATGTTCCCTAGGAGCAGGTATCGGTTTGCTACGAATACGTACAGGCGAAAAAAAGCAGGCCGCTTGATAAGACAGCCTGCTGTCAAAGAGGAGCTAAAGTTTGCCAACCCTGCAAGCAGGGTTGGCGGTAGGGGGGTCAAGCAACGCGCTGGCTAGGTTCCGTACGGGATCGGAACTGGCTGCGTTGCAGTTCGCGTTGGGCGTAGGCTTTCACATGGCCGGCATCTTTCACGTGACCGTAGCCACGAATCAGGTCCGGGTAGTTCAACCAGCGCTGGGCCGCTTCCAGATTGTCCGCATCCAGGTGAGCGCTAACTTCATTCAGGTCAGCCAGATAGTCCTCGATATTCTGGCGTTCCTGACGACGCTCTTGCGTGTAGCCAAAGATATCCAGAGCGGAGCCACGCAGGCCGCGCAGCCGCGCCAGGATCTTGAACAGGCTCAGTGTCGAGGGGCCGAATTTGCTCTTGATGGCTTGGCCTTCGCTGTTTTTGCGGCCTAGCAGGGGCGGAGCCAGATGGTATTGAATCCGGTAATCCTTGCCAGGTTCACCCGCAAATTGGGCGCGCAGCTTGTCCATGAAAGAGGGGTCGGTATAAAGACGGGCGACCTCGTATTCGTCCTTGTAACTCATCAGTTTGGCCAGTTGCGTGGCCGCAATGCGGGTCAGAGGTAAGGTTTTGTCCTGCTCCAGGCGCGATTCACGTTCCATCACTTTATGAATGGCATCGTGGTAACGCTTTGCCCAGGCCGGGTTCTGATAGTCGCTCAGATGGGTTTCCATCCGTTTGATCAAGGACTGCACCGTTTCAGGGAAGGCAACAGCACGTGCTTTGGGCTCTGCCCCTTCCATCAAGGCATCGATACCTTTTTCAGCGGCCAGACGACCCCATTGGAAGGCCTTGCGGTTGGCTTCAACAGACACGCCGTTCAGCTCAATGGCGCGCAGCAAGCTGTCCATATGCAGCGGAATCCAGCCACGCTGGAAGGCGTAACCCAGCAAAATGGGGTTGGCATAGAGCGCGTCACCCATGACATGCACGGCCAGGGCGTTGGCATCCAGATAACGAATCTCTGTGCCAACTGCACTTTCAATATCCGTGCAGGCTGTTTGCAGCGGGAATTTCCAGTGTGCATTGCCAATCAGATCCGAGGTAGGGCTGGCAGCAGTATTGATAATAGTGTGAGTACGGTCGCGGCTGACACGGCTAAGAACATCCATGGAAGCGCTGACCAGTGCATCACTACCAATCAGCAGCGAAGCCTCGCCGGTTGGAACGCGAGTGGCATGCAGCAGATCAGGGTGGCGGGCAATTTGCACGTGGCTAAGAACCGCACCCCCTTTTTGGGCCAGACCGGCCATATCCAGAACGCTGACACCTTTTTGCTCGATATGGGCAGCCATGCCTAGCAGGCCTCCAACCGTCACAACCCCGGTGCCACCGATACCGGCAATCAGAATGCCGTAGGTCTTGTCCAGATCAGGCAACTTGGGCAGTGGCAGATCGGCCAGATTGAACGACTCCAGCGAGCGGCCCTGAGCTTCTGGCTTGCGCACTTGTGCGCCTTCCAGCGTTACAAAGCTGGGGCAGAAGCCGTTGACGCAAGAGAAGTCCTTATTACAGGAGGACTGGTTAATGCGGCGCTTGGAGCCCATGGGGGTTTCCAAAGGCTCAACCGACAAACAGTTGGATTTCACCGAGCAGTCACCACAGCCCTCGCAGACCGCGTCATTAATAAAGGCGCGGAGTGCCGGGTCGGGGTAAGTACCTTTTTTGCGACGGCGGCGTTTTTCTGTGGCACATGTCTGGTCGTAGACCAGAATGGTGGTGCCGGGTACTTCACGCAGTTCGCGCTGGACGCGATCCAGTTCATCTCGGTGATAAATGGGTGGATTGCCGGCCAGTGTCATGCCCTTGAATTTTTCGGGCTCGTCAGTGACCACCACAATCTTGCGGGCACCTTCGGCGTGAACTTGGGCAATGACATCAGTGACTTTCAAGATACCGTCTACGGGTTGGCCGCCTGTCATGGCAACGGCATCGTTATACAGAATCTTGTAAGTGATATTGGAGTTGGCGGCGATCGACGCGCGAATCGCCAGCACCCCGGAGTGGAAATACGTTCCGTCTCCCAGATTGGCAAAGACGTGTTTTTCGTCGGTAAAGGGTTGCTGGCCAATCCAAGCTACCCCTTCGCCTCCCATATGACTGAAGGTGGAGGTGCTGCGGTCCATCCAGACGGTCATGTAGTGACAGCCAATCCCGGCCATGGCACGCGAGCCTTCCGGCACACGGGTGGAGGTATTGTGCGGACAGCCCGAACAGAACCAGGGTTTGCGCTCTACGCTGACGCGCGGCATGCGCGCTTCGCGGTCCTTGGCGTCCAGAATAGCCAAGCGAGCCTGGATACGGGCTTGCAGCTCGTCGGGAATGTCCAAGGTGCACAAACGGCGGGCAATAGCGCGCGCAATAATGGCGGGGGACAGTTCACCTTGAGGGGGCAAGAGCCAGGGTGAGCGCGACAGGGACCATTCGCCACCGCCGTGTTCGGTTTCGTCGAACTTGCCGTAGACGCGGGGGCGTACATCATCGCGCCAGTTATAGAGCTCTTCTTTCAGAGCGTATTCCAGGATTTGGCGTTTTTCTTCAATAACCAGAATCTCGGACAGGCCGGTGGCAAACTGGCGAGCGTCTTGCCCATCCAAGGGCCAGATACAGCCCACTTTGAATAGGCGAATACCTAGTTCTGCACAGAGTTCGTCAGACAGGCCCAGATCGGCCAGCGCCTGACGGGTGTCCAGATAGGCCTTGCCGGCGGTCATGATGCCAAAGCGCGCCTGGGGCGAATCGATTTCAACGCGGTTCAGCTTGTTGGCGCGCACATAGGCCAAGGCGGCGTACCACTTGTGGTTCATCATGCGGGCTTCTTGAGCCAGCGGCGGATCAGGCCAGCGGATGTTCAAGCCATCGGCGGGCATGTCCTCGATCTCGGGCAGCACAATATTCAGGCTGTCCGGGTCCAGGTCTACCGAGGCGTTGGATTCCACCACCTCGGTCACGCACTTCAAGGCAACCCACAGACCGGAAAAACGGCTCATGGCCCAGCCATGTTGACCGAAGTCCAGGTATTCCTGCACGTTGGAGGGGTACAGCACGGGGATGCCGGCGGCGGCAAAAACGTGGTCGGACTGGTGGGCAACGGTGGAGGATTTGGCACCGTGGTCATCACCAGCCAGAACGAGCACACCGCCATGGCGTGCGCTGCCGGCCGAGTTGGCATGCTTGAACACGTCCATGGAACGGTCTACGCCAGGGCCTTTGCCGTACCACATGGCAAAGGTGCCATCGAAGCGGGCACTGGGGTACAGATTAGTTTGCTGGCTACCCCAGACTGCGGTAGCCGCCAAGTCTTCGTTCAGACCGGGCTTGAACACGATGTCGTGTTCTTTAAGGTGTTTGCTGGCTTGCCACAAAGCTTGGTCAACGCTACCCAGGGGGGAGCCCCGGTAGCCTGAGATAAAGCCAGCTGTATTCAGGCCGGCGCGCCGGTCCCGTTCTTTCTGCAGCATGGGTAAGCGCACCAGAGCTTGGGTGCCGCTCATATAGGCGCGGCCCTTGGTGACAGTGTATTTGTCGTCCAGGGACACGGATTCCAACATAGCCTTGTAAGGTTTGTTGAGTGGGGCATTCATGAGTTGTCTCCTGCAAGAAGAGGTTTTCGTGCAAGTTGTTGTAGTTTGTTGTTTAGTCTAGGGCAGGTTTTTGTTATCGTAAAATCAAATTTACGTGTACCTGATATCTGAAAAACGGATGGCTATGAAACACGAAGTGACCCTGAGACAGTTCCGATATTTCATTGCTGCTGCGGTCAGTGGCCAGTTCTCGGCAGCCGCCCAGGCGGAGAACGTATCGCAGTCGGCAATCAGCAATGCGGTACAAAGTTTGGAACGCCAGCTCAACGTTTCCTTGTTTGAGCGTTTACCCCATGGCGTGGAATTGACACCACAGGGACAGGCTTTTTTTCACCATGCGCATCACGTGCTCGATGCGGTCAGTGATGCCCTGAACCATGCCGATTTGCGGCGTCAGAACATCAAAGGGCAGATTCGGGTGGCGGCGGGCTACACCGTGCTGGGGTATTTCTTGCCTGATCTCATCAGCCGCTTCAAGCACAGCTACCCCAATATCGATATTGAACTGGTCGATATGGAGCGCCCGGAAATGGAGGCAGCGCTGCAAGCGGAACGCATCGATTTGGGTGTGGCTATTTTGTCTAATATCAGCGACTTGGCCAGATATGGGCATCATCGCCTGAGCAGCTCCCGGCGTCGCTTGTGGGTATCGGATCAGCATGATCTGGCAAATGAAGCCAGTGCGTCGCTGGAGCAGATTAATGGTTTTCCCTACATATTCCTGACTGTGGACGATGCGGACACCGCCGCCATGCGCCATGGCGGTGACTCCGGCTTTCCCGAGCGGGTCGCCATGCGTACTCGTTCCTTGGAAGCGGTACGAGGTTTGGTGGCTTACGGTTTTGGTGTGACGATTTTGTCTGACATGGTTTACCGGCCCTGGTCATTGGAGGGCAAGCGTATTCATGCTATTGGAATCAGTGACCCGGTAGAGTCCGTTGAGGTGGGCTTGTTATGGCCCAAAGGGCGTGAACCCGAAGGTTTGGTGGCCTTGTTCCAGCGCTTTTTAATTCAGGCCTGTGACCATGATATGGCTCGCGCCGGCTTGGGAGGCCGGCGCGGTGGGGGATTGCTGTAGCGTGGTAAGGGTTTACGGCACCAGAGCCAAACCGATACGGAACTGCGAGGAACTGCGTTCGCGGTAGCTCAACATGGTTTCTGCGTATCCCGAGAAGTACTGGCCATAGATGTAGCCATTCATATTCAAGGGGGTACGCTTCAAAGGCCAGGCAATCGAGAGCTCGTGCGTGTTGCGATTACCCGCTCCCTTGTTGTACATACCTGACAAGACCAGCCCGTTATCCTGAGCGTAGCGGATCTTCCAGTCGAAGCGGCCACGGTAGTGTGCCCAGTCATCGTTCTCGCCCATGAACACATAGTGTTTGACGCGCGGCGCAAAGGTCAGGGTGGCGCCGTGATCGAAGCGGTAATTGAATTCAGGCTGGATAAAGACTTCGTTCATGGAACGGGAATCGTCGCCTGCCTTACCGTTGGACGCGTGCTCGTACCCCGTCGCCAGGCCCATGAACAAACGTTTCTGATCGGATTCCCAGATCGAATCCTTACGCCAGAAGAAGCTGGGTCGATACGTGGTATCGATAAAGGGCTTGGAATCAGAATGTAGATCCCACAAAGCCGTCTGCGTGTAACCGATATAGAAGTGGTCGTAGAAGCGCGGGTTGCTGGGGTCTGACGGGGAATGCAGGCGGTACTTGAAGCTCAGCTGGAAGCGAGCATTGTTACCGCCTTTATTGCCCATGATGAAGTAGGTTGGATCATGCTCGGAGATCGCATTGCTGAAGTTCTCAAAGCTGGAACTAGCAGGTTTAAGACCATAGCCACTATTGATGGCGGGGCCTTCTGCTTGCGCACCGGCTGCAGCGGCCTGGGCAGAGGGCAGGGCCGGGTCAATCACGCGTGGATCACTGCCCGCACCGGCATTCACGACTGCAGAAGCGGCTGGCCGTGACGTAATCGGGCTTTGGCCTTCCGGATTGGTGTCCAGTGCCAACATCACACGTTCGCCTTCAATATTGACGGCTTGCAGGCCGATGAGTCCATTGGGGACGACGGCTCGCCAGCTGTAGGCGGTGAAATTGTTGGTGGGGATGGACGCTCGGGGCCGTGGGGTCACTAGCTCGGCCAAACTGCGGATAACATTGCCATCGTTGTCGCGCCATTGCAAAACCAGGTTTTGCGGGGCGGTCCAGTTCATCAAGCTACCGGTGTCGTTGTAGACGATGGCGTCAATATTGACGCTTTCGCCTGAGCTGGCCTGAACTTGGCGCAGTTGATAGGTGATACCTGCCTGGGCGGTGCTCAGGACTGCGCTCAAGAGAAGGAATGGGGCCGATAGGATTAAAGAGTGCTTGCTTAGTTTCTTTGTTGTCGGCATGGAAAAAGGGTCCAGGAAACGAGTTAATCCGTACACGACTGTACCATTTGGGCTCCAAAATACTACTTATAATTATTATTCTTACAGTATTGACACTCTGTCCCGCTTGCTGCTTATCTAAATCGGCTTTTCAGGCTAAAATAGTCGATTGTCCTATTCACGCCTTATTTTTCTTTGCAAAATCAGGCTGGAAATTCGGTCCTTTCTGACAGGACCTTGCACCGGACAGCGACTGCTGTTTGGCGTGCAATCTGAACTTGGCGGGTGTAGCTCAGTTGGATAGAGCACAGGCCTTCTAAGCCTGGGGCCGGGGGTTCGAACCCCTCCACCCGCGCCATCTTCACTCCTTTTCTTACACGGTTTGCGTCGCCTTACTTTCTGGCCGACGCGCTGCTTCTGTGCGTCTTTTATCCCCTTTATTTTTCTTGCAAGCCACTGTTTTTGCAGTGGGTTTTCGCGTCTTTGTGTGCCTTTTTTCTAACGGGTGGAAAGAGGGCTTTGTGCTTTCCTAGGCATTACCCTGATGCCCTGCTCATAGTAAGCATGGTGTAAGTGTCCGGATCTAATGTTCACCGCATAGGCGTCGGCAGGCGTCTTTACAGCGCCGTTTTCCGTCTTTTCAGGGCGGGGCCGGTTCATAAGATACGCCAGCGAAATAAGGCGTTCAGAACAATGCGGAGACAAACTATGCAAGACCCCCTTGTAGGTCGAATTTCGGCCAATCCTCGCTATCAGAATCTGGTCAAGACCCGGCTGCGCCTGGGATGGATCCTGACTATCGTGATGCTTGTGGCGTATTACAGCTACATCGGCATTATTGCGTTCGACAAGGAATTGTTTGCCGAGCGCTTGGGCGACGGTGTCATGACCTTGGGCATTCCCGTGGGCTTTGGCGTGATCGTCCTGGCTGTTGTCATCACCGGCATTTATGTCTGGCGGGCCAATACCAAATTTGACCAGATGGCCAAGGAAGTTCTTGAGGAGGTGCGTAAATGAAGCATTCCTACCTTCGTTCTGGCCTGGCTTTGGGCTTGATGCTGGCTAGCCCCGCTTTGTGGGCGGCAGGCGGCGATCTGGGTGAGCTGCAACAGCAGCCCACCAACTGGACGGCCATTGGCATGTTCGGTGTCTTTGTTCTGGCCACCTTATGGATCACTAAATGGGCGGCTGCCCGTACCAAATCGGTGTCGGACTTCTACACGGCAGGCGGCGGCATTACCGGCTTTCAAAATGGCCTGGCCATCGCGGGCGACTATATGTCGGCTGCTTCCTTCCTGGGTATTTCTGCGGCAGTGATGATCAACGGCTATGACGGCCTGATCTACTCCATCGGCTTTTTGGTGGGCTGGCCCATCATTACCTTCTTACTGGCAGAAAAGCTTCGCAACCTGGGCAAGTTCACCTTTGCCGACGTGGCTGCGTACCGCTTCCGCCAGGGCCCCATCCGCGCCTTTGCCGCTTCGGGCACGCTGGTGGTGGTGCTGTTTTATCTGATTGCCCAAATGGTAGGCGCGGGCCAGTTGATCAAGCTGTTGTTTGGTCTGGAATACTGGGTTGCCGTGGTGCTGGTGGGCGTGCTGATGATGGTGTACGTGCTGTTTGGGGGTATGACAGCCACCACTTGGGTACAGATCATCAAAGCTGGTCTTTTGCTGTTCGGTGCCTCGTTTATGGCCATCATGGTGTTGGCACAATACGGCTTCTCGCCTGAGAAACTGTTTGCTGCCGCCGTGCAAGTCAAGACGGATGCGGCGCTTGCTGCCGGTAAAGACGCTGTGCAGGCCTCCACGATTGGTCAAGCCATCATGGGTCCTGGCAACTTCATTAAAGACCCCATCAGTGCGATCTCCTTTGGTATGGCTCTGATGTTTGGTACGGCTGGTTTGCCACACATCCTGATGCGCTTTTTCACTGTGCCTGATGCAAAAGAAGCACGTAAATCCGTGTTCTGGGCCACTACCTGGATTGGCTACTTCTACATTCTGACCTTCATTATTGGCTTTGGCGCTATCGTGCTGGTGTCCACCAACCCTCGCTTCCTGGAAGTGGGTGGCGACTTGATCGGTGGCTCCAATATGGCAGCCGTTCACTTGGCGGATGCTGTTGGCGGTGATGTGTTCCTGGGCTTCATGTCGGCCGTTGCCTTTGCCACGATTTTGGCGGTGGTGGCTGGTCTGACCTTGTCGGGTACTTCGGCCGTATCGCACGACTTGTACTCCACCCTGATCAAAAAGGGCGAGGCCACTAACGAGGAAGTCATGCGTGTTTCGCGTATCACAACCTTGATTCTGGGCGTGATTGCCGTGTTGCTGGGCATTATGTTCGAGAAGCAGAACATTGCTTTCATGGTGTCCCTGGCCTTTGCGATTGCGGCTTCGGCTAACTTCCCGGTCCTGTTCCTGTCCATTATGTGGAAAGGCTGTACGACACGGGGCGCAACGATTGGCGGCTTCCTGGGTCTGGTTGTGGCTTTGGGTCTGACCTTGCTCTCGCCATCGGTGTGGGAAGCCACATTCGGCAATCCAGCAGGTTCGTCGCCATTCCCATATGCGTCGGCAGCCTTGTTCTCCATGCCCTTGGCCTTCGTTGCTATCTGGTTCTTCTCGATCACGGACAAGAGTGCCCGTGCCCAGATCGACCGTGCGGGTTACGAAGCTCAGTCGGTACGTTCCGAAACAGGGGTGGGTGCAGAAGCAGCGTCCTCGCACTAATCTGATGCTCAAAGGCGGGCTTTCGGGTCCGCTCTTTATCCCGACAAGCTTGTTCTGTGTCGGGATATAAAAAAACCGGTGTGATGCAAATCACGCCGGTTTTTTCTTTCTGTCTACGCCTGATGGGAACGACGTTGGATAAGGCGTCAGATGGCTTGAGCCGAGTCGGCAGGCTGTGGCAGTCCGTCAAATCGCTCGTAGAAATAAGCGGCCGCCTCAGGGGCCTGATCATCTTCGGCCCGCAAGGTGGACAGAATGTAGCGCTCTGCCTTGCCGCAGACCTGACGATAGATAGCCCGGCACAACTCATAGGCCTGTTTGCCCGCCCAACCCGCTGGAAGCAGTTCGATGGGCAATTGGGGGTCGTGCAGCTGGATGCGTCGGAATTCGTGGATCAACAAGGTGCGGATCACAAAAGCCAACTCGTCGTTATAGTCCTGTCCGGCCTCCAGCATGGCCTGCGCAGGCGCAAAGCGTTGAATGAACTGGCCGTAGCCGCTAGCGACTTGAGCCAAATCCCAACTGTCCTGAATCAATTGGGACAGTGGGCGGGTTTGGGGCAGTTGCGACGGCTCCAGCTTGCCCACATACACTTGGGACTGGGCCTGAGTGGCCTGCAGGATGTAATCCAGAATGGTGTGGTCTGGATTGGGATGCAAGAAAGCCGTGGGCGACAAAGCACAAAAGCCTTCCCACAGCAGTTCTTTACGCAGGTCTGCCCGCTGCTTGGAATTCATCATCAGGCTGGGCATGCTAAAGATCAGCGTCCATTGCCCATCCCAGGCCAGATAGGTGGGGGTGTAGATGCGCTGGTAGGCGTGCTCAAAGCGCTGGCTGGCTTCGGGGCGCAAGGTGTACTGGCTGCGCCTTCCTTCGCGCTGCGCGCTGAGCCAGCCTTCCTCTGCCAGGCGATAAACGCTGGTACGCACCAAGCGGTCGCTGATCCCAAAGGGGGCCAGCAACTGAATCAGGCTGCCCAGCCAGAGTTTGCCGCCATGCGGGCGAATAACGTCGCCAAACAAGGTCATGACCAGGGACTTGGCGCGGGGAGGGCGGTTTTCCAGATGGTGGGCGGCCCATTGGGCCAGGTCGGGATTAGAAAGCTCGGACATTGTTTTTGTAAAGGCGCTAATGGCTTTATTAAGATGGAACGCCTGTCTGTGTAGACCGTTTAAGCGCTTGATTATAAAGGCTGGGTGCGCAACAGGATTGAAAGATTGTGCAAGCCAAGGTCTTTCTTGAAGCTTGCGCCAATCGGTATGTGCCGGTTTTACAGATATGGGCTGGCCAGCCAGATCAGTCGGTTGCGCAGGCGTTTGCTAAAGCCAATCTCGCTCAAGGACTCCAGGCTGACTGCTTCGGCTTCTTCAATTTCAAGATCAATCAGGTTTTGAAGCTGTCTGGCCGTATCGCGGCTGTAGATCTCCACATCCAGCTCAAAGTTCAACCGCAGGCTGCGGGGGTCCAGATTGGATGAGCCTATATAAGACCACACTCCATCAATCGTCATGAGCTTGGAGTGGTTGAACGGCCCGCAAGCACGCCACACTCGGCACCCCGCGCGCAGTACCTGGTCCAATTGGGCGGTCATGGCGTAGTTCACCAGACGCAGGTTGTTCTTTCCCGGAATTACGATGTCCACTTGAATGCCACGCCGCGCCGCCGTATTCAGGGCACCCAGCAAGATCTGATCGGGCAGAAAGTAGGGGGACTGAATGCGGATATGGCGTTGGGCAACGGCGAAGGCGCCCAGCAGCATATGGTGGGTGCTGGCCATGAAGCGATCCGGTCCGGAAGCGATGCAGCGAGCAGGAACATGCGGCTTGGGGGCGGGCGAGGCGCTGGCGTGCCAATAGTCGGGGGACAGATCCTCGCGGGTGGTAAATTGCCAGTCGTGCCGGAAAGAAGCCAATAACTGCATGACTGCCGGGCCTTCCAGGCGAAAGTGGGTGTCCTGGGAGGGCTTGCCGTCCGTGTATTGGGCCATAAAGGATTCGCGCAGATTCATACCGCCAGTAAAGCCGACGGTGCCGTCCACAATCAGTAGCTTGCGGTGACTGCGTAAATTCGCATAGGGCATGCGGAGAAAGCCCAGGGGATTAGTCATGAACAGAGCGCAGCGTATGCCCTGACGCCGCAGCAGCCGCACGATAGGGGTGCGGGAGTATTTTGCTCCAATTGCATCGACCAGTACGCGAATTTGCACGCCGCGTTGATGGGCGAGTGACAGCGCGCTGACAAATTCGCGCCCTAAGCGGTCGCTGTCAAAGATGTAGCTTTGCAGCGCAATAGTGCTGTGTGCCTGATGAATGGCCTCCAGCATGGCGGGATAGGCCTGATCACCGCCCACCAACACCCGTACATTATTGCCATTGCGCAATTGGCTGCGGCTGACCCGGTCTCCCAGAATCTGCAAGGAACGAAAAGGGGCGCCGACTAAAGCGCCGATATCTGAAACCGGGGGATGCAGATAAGTGACTTGTTCGTAGAACACATCTGCACTATGTTCCAGCCGGCTTTGCCTGCGTACCCGGTTAATGCCCGCAATCAAATACAGAAAAGGCCCCAGCAGCGGCGACATAATGATGACGCCTACCCAACTGATGGCGGCGCGCACATCATTTTTGGTCATGGCGGCATGAATGGCTGCCGAGGCTCCCAGGACAACGCTCAGTGTCAGGGCCAGGTGCGGCCAATATTCGTGCAGCAGGAAGCGCAGTTGTATCAGATGCTCTTGCATGGGCTTCAGGGTTGATGGTTCTTGTCAGGCAAATCCGGGCGTTGGCAAAGGCTATGCATCCAGGACGGATTGGGTTCACCTTGGGCAGCCAGTTGCTGCAAGCGGGAGGGGGATCGCCACACGCCACCTCCTATACCAGGGCTAGGCTGTACGCCATACCAGAACCATTGGCCGTCTTCGTCTTGTGCTAACCAGTCCCAGTTGGCGGGCGCCTGATCCCAGCAGGGAAAACTGAGTGTCATCAGCAAACTTCCAGGAAATAGGACAGATTAGAGTATAAGAAAGCGTGGGTTTGTGCCAGTTTCTATTACAGAAGAGACCTGTCTGGTGCCAGGGATACCAATAAGCGCTTGCCTTGGTATCAGCTGTTTGCCGCCTAAGCAGTGGGGGGCTTGATAGCAGAGTGCTTGGGGCGGGGACTCACATTCAAACACAGTTTATTGTCCTGCCTGATTGCAGGTGGGGGTGTGCGAAGGCGCCAAACTTGCTACGATGAACAAACGCAAAAAAGCCCGCTTGCTTGCGGGCTCTTAGTTTTTTCCAGTTCCCGGTTTTGTCACCACTTAAGGAGATATGCAAAACGTGAGAAGCGGTAAATTTTGGGGTGACCGATGGGGCTCGAACCCACGACAACCGGAATCACAATCCGGGACTCTACCAACTGAGCTACGGTCACCACTGTTACTGCTGTTTTTGCTTCCAGACCACTTTTAGGTGTGCTGTGAAGTAAAAAATGTATTCTAGCATGGCTTTTCAATTAATGATTTCCCCTCGTAATAGCAAGGAAGCGCGAAATGTCTCAATTATTCGTCGTTCATCCCGAAAACCCCCAACCCCGCGCATTGGCTCAAGCGGCCGAACTATTGGCCCAAGGAGGGCTTTTAGCCATTCCTACCGATTCCAGTTATGCCGTTGTGGCACGACTGGATGATAAGTCTGCGGCTGACAGCCTGCGTCGTTTGCGTGGCTTGGATGACCGTCATCATCTGACCTTGCTGTGTCGCGATCTGGCTGAGATCAGCCATTTTGCCAAAGTGGACAACCCGCAGTATCGCTTGTTGAAAATGGCGACTCCTGGCCCGTGGACTTTTATTCTGGAAGCCACCAAAGAGGTGCCACGCCGAGTCTCCCACCCTTCGCGTAAAACCATTGGTATTCGGGTTCCTAATCAGAAAGTGGCCCTGGCCCTGATGGAACAAGTGGGCAGCCCCCTTATTTCCACCACCCTGATTCCCGAAGGCGAAGATGAGCCTTTGAATGATGCCCAGGAAATTCTTGAGCGTTACGCGCATCAGTTGGCCGCAGTCGTTGACGGTGGTCCTTGCCCCTTGCAAGCGACAACCGTGATTGATCTGACCGGCCCTACGCCCGAAGTGCAGCGTCTTGGCTCGGGCGATCCGGCCACCTTGGGTCTTTCCTGATCCCTTTCGCTTGCACAAAACTCGCGTCCAGGTGCGTATCCGTGTTTCAATTCTGAACCTTGGGGCAGCACTCGCTGTCCCAATCAGACGGGCTGATTGCAGGTGGTTTATCACTTCTGATTGTTCATAGATAAGCCCCCAGCCCGGACCAAGGATCACCATGGACTCTTTTATACAGACCTTGACGGTCTATGCCTTGCCAGTCATTTTCGGTATTACCCTGCACGAAGCCGCTCACGGCTACGTGGCGCGTATGTTTGGCGATCCCACGGCCATGTTGGCCGGACGCATCAGCTTAAATCCGCTGCGTCACATCGACCCGATCGGGACCATCGTTGTGCCAGCGGTCTTGCTGTTGTCCAGCGCCATGATGGGCATGGGCGGTATTTTGTTTGGTTGGGCCAAACCGGTGCCAGTGGATTGGAGCCGCTTGCGCAACCCCAAGCGCGATATGTTGTGGGTCGCATTGGCTGGCCCGGCCTCCAATATGCTGATGGCCATCGTGTGGGTGTTATATGCTCATTTGATGGTCAAGCTGGGGCAGGGCGATAGCCGCTTCTGGATGGGAATGGCTGTTGCCGGCGTTCAGGTCAATCTGGTCTTGATGGCCTTAAATCTGCTGCCTTTGCCGCCTCTGGACGGTGGACGCATCGTATTTAGTCTATTGCCTAATCGTTTGGCCTATCATTATTCCCGTATCGAGCCTTACGGCATGATCTTTTTGATCCTGCTGATGTTTACTGGCGTACTTTGGACCCTGATGCGTCCTTTGATTGCGCTGGGCGAAGGCGTGTTGAAATGTTGAAATGGTTCTTATGATTTAACGGCTTATCCGTTAAACTTGTGAGTCATTATTTTTTTGGGCTGTAGGGCCTTAAACCCGGAGATTCATCTCATCATGGCAAGTTCGGACTCTGCTATTTCCAATTTTCAGGGCAGCATGGTTGCCCTTGTTACATTCCAATTTTCAGGGCAGCATGGTTGCCCTTGTTACACCCATGGATCCCAATGGGGGTCTGGATTTTGCCGCTTACCGAAAGCTGATCGACTGGCACATCCAGGAAGGAACCCGTGTGCTGGTGGTCGTTGGAACCTCGGGCGAATCGCCTACGGTCTCGGTTGATGAGCACGCTGAACTGATCAAGGTAGCCGTTGAACACGCTGCCGGTCGTGTTCCCGTGATGGCTGGTGTGGGTGGAAACTCTACGCTGGAAGCGATTGAACTGTCCCGTCACGCTCAGGAAGTGGGCGCCAACGCCGGTCTGTCGGTCGTGCCTTACTACAACCGTCCTACCCAGGAAGGGATGTATCAGCATTTCCGCGCCATTGCTGAAGCGGTTAATCTGCCTCAGTTTCTCTACAATGTGCCCGGCCGCACGGTTGCCGATCTGCAAAACGAAACCGTGCTGCGTCTGGCACAAATCCCCAACATCATTGGTATCAAGGATGCAACGGGGGATTTGGCGCGCGGTGGCTTGCTGTTGCGCGATGTTCCAGAAGACTTCATTGTGGTCAGCGGTGATGACCCGACCGCGGCTTCCTACATTTTGCTGGGCGCCAAAGGTAATATCTCCGTGACCGCCAACGTGGCCCCACGTTTGATGAGCCAGTTGTGCCAGGCAGCCTTGGACATGGATGTACCTACCGTACGCCGTCTGAATGCCCATTTGGCCGGTTTGAATAAAAACCTGTTTATTGAAGCTAACCCCATTCCCGTGAAATGGGCCGTTGCAGAATTGGGCCTTACTCAGCTGGGATATCGTTTACCATTGACGCCGTTAAATGCACAGCATCACGAATTGCTGCGTCAATCTTTGAAACTTGCGGATCTTCTTCCATGATTGCTAAGTCAGTTAATAAAAGCCTGATCGGGCTGTCCCTGGGTATGGTGCTGCTGTCGGGTTGTTCGACAGTGGACCAGATAATGGGGGGAGGCGAGTCGGTTGATTACAAGAGCACGGTGTCTGGTGATCCTTTGAGCATTCCTCCGGATCTGACCCAGGCCAACCGCGATGCGCATTACCGCGCTCCGGAAGGTGCTACGTCCTACTCGATCTACGCACAAGGTCAAAACGCTCAGCAGGCCAAGGGCGGAGCAAGCGAGATCTTGCCTCAGTCCGATGCCATTAAAGTGATGCGTGACGGCGATCTGCGCTGGTTGGTGGTAGACCGCCCCGTAGAAGACCTGTTCCCCCGCATTATTGAGTTCTGGGGTGATCATGGTTTCACCATTCAATCCCAGGATACGCGTGCTGGCCTGATCCAGACCGACTGGGCAGAGAACCGTGCCAAGATTCCTGAAAGCTGGATTCGCAGCGCCTTGGGTTCCATCATTGATCAAGTCTTTGACAGTGGCGAACGTGATCGCTTCCGCACTCGCTTTGAGCGCGTAGGCAACAAGACGGAAATCTATGTGTCCCACCAGCACATGGAAGAGACCCCTACGGCTGACGGCTCTGCCTTCAAATGGGTGTTTGCCAAGGAAGATCCAGGCCTGAACGCAGCCATGCTGGCTCGCATGATGGTGTTCCTGGGTACCGATATTGAAACTGCCCGCAACGAAGTGGCGAATGCCTCCAAGGACCCAGGCAGCGTTCAGGTTCAGACTGCGGACAAGTCGGACCAGGCCGAACTGGTGCTGAACGAGCCCTTTGACCGCGCATGGCGTCGTGTTGGCGTGGCTATCGACTCGGCAGGCTTCTCGGTTGAAGACCGTGACCGTTCCGCTGGCGAGTTCTTCATCCGCTATCTGGATTCGGATACCGGTGAGAAGATCGAACAGCAAAACATCATTGGCCGCATCTTCGGTAGCCGCAACACCGCCGAAGCCACACCGTTCCGCATCAAGCTTAGCGCTCAAGGTGCTGGCACACGTGTGACGGTACTGGATCAGCAGGGTCAGGAACAGACGTCGGGAACAGCCAAGCGCATCATCAATGTGCTGTCTACCAATCTGAGCTCCGGCAACTGATTGTTTTAAGCTGGCTTTGCGGCCGGCTTGGAAAAAGCCCTGGTTTTTACCAGGGCTTTTTTTCGTCTATGCAGGCTTGGCAGGCAGGGTGCTCAGCCTTAGGCACCTGGCTTGGCTCAAGGCTTAGAGCCCCTTGGGGACTTTCTTGTGCTGCTTAGATGATGGCTTTGGAACGGGTAGATTCGTGTTGGTCCGCCACTAACTTTTTATCCCATATAAATCTTTACTGCACAGGGCTGGACTTTCTTCAAAACTGTAAAGATAATAGGAACTATTATCATTTGATGCTTTTAGGGAGTGGCCCATGCTGAAATCGTTTTACCGTTCCGGTTTACGTTTTTGCCTGCGTATAGTGCGTGGCAGTCAGGCCTCTGCTCACGCTCCTGTAGAACCGGGTGCCCGCGCCCTGGCCATGATCGAAGCGTTGCCACGCCGTCGCCGTGAAGCGTTTGTGCTGCATCGTTTTGAGGGGCTGACCTACAAAGAAATTGCCATGCACATGGGCACCAGCCCGCGAGTCGTGGAGCAGTATGTACGCATGGCGATGCTGGCGTGCCGTCAAAACCCTGCCTCTGCAAACCGGAAGGATGGGGCTGTGCCGCGTCCGGCTGGCTCGTATGTCTAAGGACGAGCAGATGCAGCATATTGATGAACAGGCCTTGAACTGGCTGCTAAAGCACCACGACCCCAAGCACCGGAACGATGCCCGTAGCCAGTCTGCCTTCAGAGCCTGGCTTTCGATTGATCCTGAACATCAGGCTGCCTTTTTGCGCTGGAAGCTGGAGTGGGAGGCGATGGACGGGATTAGCGCTGAACAGGTGGAAAATCTGCGCTCACGTTCATCACGGTCTCAAGGGACGGAAGAACAAAACACCTGGCGTCAGCGCTGGGCGAATTTCTGCGTGGATGCCTGGTCTGCCAATCCCGCCTTACGCTTTGCCTTGAGCGGTGCTGTCTGTCTGCTCTTAGGTGTCGCCTTGCTAGGGGGCGTAGGCAGCTACTTTCTCTAAAAAACCTGTGGTGCGTATATTGTTCACAGGCTCCAAGGTGAACGCAGATACTGAGCCGCTTGTTCAATACGTTCATCAAGGCAGGCTGAGTCCAGCGAGGGAATCACACCCAGACAAGCGCCGGGTAAGTAATCGTGCAGAGTTTGCAGGTTCTCCTGAAGATGCGTCATGTGCGGGTCAACACAATTGGCCACCCAGCCCAGCAAAGGCAAACCACTGGCACGTATGGCGTGAGCCGTTAGCAAAGCATGGTTCAGTGCGCCCAAGCGCAGTCCTATGACCAGCACAACAGGAAGCTGCAAAGCCTGCGCCAAATCCACACCGCTTAGCCCTTGGCCCAAGGGCAACATAAAGCCACCCACGCCTTCAAGGACCATATAGTCGGTCTGCCCATGCAGTTGAGCAATCTTGTGTTTGATCAGAGTTGGGTCCAGTTGAAGGCCCGCTTGTGCTGCCAAAATATGTGGTGCTGCGGGCTCTTGAAACAGATAGGGCGTTAATGCCTCGGTAGAAATCTGAACGCTGGAGTGACGTGCTAATGCGTCCACGTCTTCGTTATGCAAGCGACCATCCTTTTCTTGCGCACCAGAGGCAATGGGTTTCACACCCAAGCAGCGTGCCCCTTGCTGGCGGAGCTGGTGCAGCAGGGCCGCGCTGACCAGGGTCTTGCCGATCTCCGTATCGGTGCCTGTCACAAAACAGGCCTTCATGCGTATTCCTTCATCAGTGCGTCCAGGCCAGCCAGCAAATGCTGGGCTTCAGCCTCATTCCACAGATAGCCGGGCATGAGGTAAATCGTATTGCCAATTGGCCGCAGCATCAGCCCGTATTGCAAGGCGGAGCGATAAAAGCGCCGTGCAAAACCTTGATGATCGTAGCGGGCGGGCCCCACATCCAGCTCAAAAGCCCAGATCGTTCCGCAACGCCGCAGATGCTGCATCTTTTGATGGCGCCGTGCCAGCGATTGCAAGCCGGCTTCCAGTTGCCTGCCCAATGTGTTTTGCAGCTCGTATATGGGGTACTGACGAAACAGCTCCAGAGTGGCCAGGGCGGCGCGACAAGCCAGCGGGTTACCCGTGTAGGAGTGGGAGTGCAGAAAACCTCGCCGCAAATCAGTATCGTAAAAGCCTTGGTAGAGCTGCGTGCTGGATAGCACCACGGACAAAGGCAAGGCACCGCCGCTAATGCCTTTGGACAGACACAGCAGGTCGGGCCAGATGCCGGCCTGTTCGCAGGCAAAGAAGGTGCCGGTACGCCCACAGCCGACTGCAATCTCATCCAGAATCAAATGCACTTGATAGCGGTCGCACAAGCTTCGTACGCCCCGCAAATAGTCCGTGGAATGCATCCTCATGCCAGCCGCGCATTGCACCAAAGGTTCCAGAATGACGGCTGCAATATCAGAATGACTATCCAGAATGTGTTCCAGAGACAGCAAGGCGTTTGCTGTGACGTGCGGGTAATCTTCCGGGCCAGTTGCCTGACGCAGATCCGGGTTGGTTGCAGTGTAGTGAGCACTGAGCTGGGCGCCGTAGTGTTCACGGAATAAAGCGACATCAGTGACTGCCAGAGCACCCAGGGTTTCACCGTGATAGCCCTGTTCAATGCCAACAAAACGCTGCTTGTGCTCCTGTCCTTGATTGCGCCAGTAATGCAGGCTGAGCTTGAGCGCGATTTCTACGGCGGAAGCACCATCACTGGCATAAAAAGCGTGGCCGAGTTGATGCTCTGTCAGTGCCGACAGCTGTTCAGACAGTTGCACCACGGGTTCATGAGTGAGTCCGCAAAGCATGATGTGATCGAGCTGCTGCACCTGATCGGTGATGGCGGCCACTAGATGAGGATGGCTATGACCAAATAAATTCACCCACCATGAGCTGATGGCGTCGAGATAGCGGTTCCCCTCCTGGTCGTAGAGCCAGGCCCCTTGGGCGCGTTGGATTGCCAGCAGCGGCACTCCTTGCTGGTGGTGCTGCATTTGAGTACAGGGATGCCAGACAGCCTGCAGGCTGCGCTGGGCCAGGGGAGACAGAGAGCTAGGATTCATGGCAAATCACCGTAAAGAGTAGGCGGCCTCATGCAGGGCCTGGAGCAGTTTTTCAATGTCTTGCTGCTTGTGGGCGGCGGATAAAGAGACGCGGAGTCGGGCTTGATGGCGGGGTACGGTGGGCGGGCGGATGGCTGGTGCCCATATCCCGGCTTGAAGCAAGTGTTCGGAGAGCTGCATCGCCGCTTGGACTTCCCCTATCAACAGGTTTTGAATGGGGGTGTCCGAAGTAGCCAGATGCCAGGGCAGGGTCTTGCCCTGGGTCTGAAATGTGCGGATATGTTCACGTAGCACAGCGCGTTGTGTCTGAGCCTGTTTGATCAGCCCCAGACAAGCGTGCAAAGAGGCACAGTGAGCCGGGGACAAACCTGTGCTGTACACATAGCTGCGTGCCGATTGGGTCAACCAGTCAGCTAAAGACAGCGAGCACGCCATAAAGGCTCCGCCTTGTCCTGCTGCCTTGCCAAAGGTCCCCAGGTAAATCAGGCGCTGGCGTTGCTGTGCGCTAAGCGAGAAATGCTCCGTCGCACCACCACCGTTTTCTCCTAACACTCCGACGCCGTGGGCGTCATCCAGATACAGCAGGGCGTCATGGCGTTCACACAGTTCAATCAGCTCTTGTACGGGGGCGATGGTGCCGTCCATGCTGAACAGGCTGTCTGAGATCACCAGTTTCAGGCCGCTGCGGGGGCGGCCTAGCAAGTCGTCCAAGCGTGCCATGTCCCGGTGAGGATAAACGCGCAGCCGTGCGCCGGACAGGCGGCTGCCATCGATCAGACTGGCATGGTTGAGCCGATCGCAAAAGATCGTGTCACCAGGGCCCACCAAGGCAGGAATGATGCCCAGGCTGGCTTGATAGCCGCTAACAAACAGGCGGCTGGCCTGAAAGCCCGTCCAGGCTGCCAGATCGTCTTCCAGCGCCTGCGCTAGAGGGTGGTGACCACAGATCAGGGGCGAGGCGGTTGCTCCTGCTGTGTCTTGAGGAGGGAGCTTGCTTAAGAGCGGATGCCGGCTAAGGCCCAGATAGTCATTGCCCGCGAAGTTCAACAGCAGTTGCCCATTGCTCTCGATGTGGGCATTGGCCAAGGGGCGGCTTAGGGAGCGTTGACGCCACAGATTCTTGTCTTTCAGGGCGCGAACTTGCTCTTCGATATGAGCTAAAAAAACACTCATGATGGCATTTCCCGCCATTGCACTGGCAGGCTTTTCCAGCCCCGGTAAGCGGGTAAGGTCAGGCGCTCGCCTTTCCCTAGTTGAAGTCGTGACAGCAGCGGTAAGAATGTCTGCAGGCTTAGTTTGGCTTCCAGATGCACCAGGCCTGTCCCCAAGCAATGATGGATTCCGTAGCCCAGAGACAATTCGGCATGAAGCGGGCGGTTGAAATCCACTTCATCCGGCTGGGGGAAAACGTCCGGGTCTCGGTTGGCGGCGCCCAATAACAAAAGCAGCAATTGTCCTTTGCGCAGAGCTTGACCGTGCCAGTGCTGATTACGCATCACACGCCGGGCGGTGTATTGGATGGGGCTGTCATGGCGCAGCATCTCTTTGATTGCAGCAGGAATCCGAGCAGGGTTCCGCTCCAGCTCCTGCCGCTTGTCCTCGTGGCTGAGCAAGGTCTGAAACAGGGTGCTGAGCAGATGCCGGGAGGTTTCATAGCCTGCAAACAGCAACATACAGGACTGGGCCAGACGTTCGCGCCGACCTTGCAGGGATAAGTGCGGGTCTTGTAAAAGCCTCCACGCCAAGCCGTCTACTTGCAGATTGGATGGAGTTCCCAAAAAATCAGCCATCTGCAACAGGGCGTCCTGGGTGTCCATTAATAAGACAGTGTCCGGGGTGGGAGACCCGATAAAACGAGCCAGTTGCTCCGACCAGGTTTGAAAGAGTGGCAAGGGCAATTGCCCCACGCCCAGCAGATCCATCATGACCCACGCTGGAAGAGGGCGGCATACCTGCTCCACTAGATCGGCCTGACCTTGTTGAAGCTTTTGCTCCAAAGTCAGGAAGGTTTGGGCTACCCGTTTTTCAATCGTGCCGTGTAAAGACTCCAAGGCTCTTGGGGTGAAGGCGGCATTCAGGACGCGCCGTACGCGGGTGTGTCGGGGGCGGTCCATAAAGACCAGTGTTCTGGCCATCAAGCCCTTAAATGCTTGCAAGCGCGGCGAGGGTTCAGCGCCCGCTTGAGACACCCAGCCACCGACTCGTCGCACACTTAAATCAGGATTGCGCAGCGCCTCTTGCACGTCTTGATGCCGATGAACTAGCCATGCTCCCCCACAAAAATCCGCATCCCAAGCTAAAGGCGGCCCTTGCCGAAGAAGGGCATAAGCCGCATAGGGAGAAGCCAAATCGAAATCACCAAACATGACGCTGTTTTCCTGAAGATCAAAGCCAGCGCAGGCTAGCACTTGAGGTTCAAAGAGGCAGTCATGAGATTGTGTCTATTAATTCTTTCCAGGTGTTTTGGTGTGTTTACGGGCGCATAGATCTCTTTTGGAGGTAGTAGACGCTTTTTGTGTGTCTATTTTTTACAATAAGCTTGTCTGGATTCAGGTGGTTTTCACAGCAGTGGATAGCTGCATTCTGCGTATCGTGCTGACCATCCTGATGGAAAGGAGGGAGCCTTTCACTAATGCAAAGCGTTGGATATCCGGGTATCACTGCGCCTGTCAGACAGGCATAAAAAAGCCCGGCGCGAGGCCGGGCAGCTTCCAGGGAGGGCTTACCAGCAGCTAGTAAGGAGCTTGGGGCCTGGAAGAAAAATCAGCGAGCATCAGAGGTGGTAGCTAGCCTTGCATCAGCTTGTTCCTTAGCCTGACGCGTGGGCAGCTTCCCATTCAAAATAAAGTAGGCCAGCAAACCGATCACCAGGCCCCAGAAGGCTCCGCCAATACCGAAAAGCGTGATGTTCGCCGCCGAGGCCAGGAAGGTAATCAAAGCGGCTTCGCGGGATTTGGGTTCTGCCATGGCTCCGGCCAAGCTACCGCCAATGGTCCCCAATAGCGCCAGGCCCGCCAGGGTGGTGATGAAGGTGGCGGGGAAGGCCATAAAGACGGCGGCCAGTGTCAGCCCAAAAATACCAATCAGAATATAGAACACGCCAGCGGCAATACCGGCAACCCAGCGTTTGGAGGGATCTTGGTGTGCTTCGGGGCCGGTGCAGATTGCAGCGGTAATGGCGGCCACATTCATGGCATGCGATCCGAAGGGGGCCATAATGAGCGAACCCAGGCCCGTCACCCACACGATTGGGTTGGCGCTGGTGCGAAAGCCGTCATTGCGCAAAACCAGCATGCCTGGCATGTATTGGCCCGTCAGGGTGATCAAGAACAGCGGTAGGGCAACGCTGAGCAAGGCATTCAGCGAGAACACGGGCATGGTGAAGACAGGGGCGGCCAGTTCCAGCTTTAGACCGCTGAGGTCCACACGATGCTCCACCAGTAAAAACGCCAGACCCAGAACCAGAATTCCGACCACCGCATAACGGGCAGAAAACCGCTTGATGATCAGGTAGGCCAGAATCAGCAAACCTGCCAGTTTTGGGTCTAGCGTCATGCTGCCAAAGGCGCCAATGCCAAATTGCAGCAAAATCCCGGCCAACAGACCGGCGGCAATACCGTTAGGAATCAGGCGGATCAGGCGTTCGAAGTACGAGGACAGGCCCAGAATCACAAAGGCCGCTGCCGAAATCAAATAGGCACCTATGGCTTCTTCGTAGGGCGTGCTGGCTAAGGCGGTGACCAAAAAGGCGGCTGCTGGGGTAGACCAGGCGGTAATAATGGGTTCGCGAGAAACCCAGCTTAAAAGCAGGCCCGTCACGCCGACACCAATTGAAATTGACCAGACCCAGGAGGCCGTCAGCTCGGGGCTGAGTCCGGCCACTTTAGCGGCTTGAAAAACCAGGATGAACGTGCCGCCGTAATTGACGATGACCGAGATCAGGCCAGCCACGATAGGCGGGATCAGATCGCTAAATAAATTGGAGGATGGCGATTGGGAAGTAGACATGGTGCTCTGCGCTTTCCAAAAAGGAAGATGACAAACGAGCACTATTTATAGCCATTAAATGGACTAGTGTGACCTGACGCTTTAGGGTGTTTGAGCAGACCACTTGTAAAGTAGCTAGTCGGCTGAGTAATTGATGGGGAAGTTTAAGGCAGGGTTTGACGGTGGCCGGGATTCAGTTTTTTGATAGCTGTAAAGCTACTGGCTGTGGGCCTTGGGAGCTTTTGGCGATGAATGTTGTGCCAACTTAGCTAAAGATTGAGTGCTATAGAACGCAGCCCAATAATTTAGGCTTCTGCCATTTTTTATTTCAGCTCGCCGCGTTCAGTAAATTGCTTCTTTACTGGTTTTGAATTAACCACAAGATAGCTGTTCGGATGCTGCGCTACTGTTCCTGCCAAGGCAAATAATACTGCAAGACCAAAAGCTTTCTGTACTCTTTTTTTGTTGTCAGAAATACCAAGGGCGAGACTGTTGCTAACCGGTCTCGCCCTTGTCAGGCTAAGTGGTGATGTTGGTTTTAACTTTCGTAGAACTGCAACCAGCCATCATCCATCCAGGCGTTGAGCATGTCGCGCTCATCGTCGTCCAGCTCGGCAAAGGTGTCACCCGGAATTTGCAGCTCGCGCTGATCGGCCAACAGCTTCAGTGCGGGGCTGGCCGGGCAGGAGGCAACTTCACCATTGATGTACAGCTCTTCGCCGCGATACATCATGCGTGAACAGCGGTCCAAGGCCAGACGGCCAGCGGGCAGCTCGGAATCGTGCAAATCAAGCGGTTCGTCAGCGATATCGAACCAGGTATTGCTGGGTAGCTCGGTGAGCCAGACGCCTAAAAACCGAGCTGCCAAGGAGTCGTCAAAACGGATGGCGTTCAGGGCATCCAAAGACTTTTGAATCAGGTTTTCAGGCAAAGCGGCGGGGGTCGCACTGGCGCCGGCGTCTGGATCGGTATAGCGCGTTTGCATCGCTTCTGGCATAGGCATGGGTGGGTCTGCATACAGCCCGAAACCCTCCCCACTGGCAGCGGCCAACTGGTCTGAGGCGGCGTCCATCAAGCCTCGTGCCAGGGTAGCCTGCGTAGGCGAACGAAAGCCGATCGAGATCGTCATGCAGTCGCCAATGGCAATGCCGTCATGCGCCACATGTGGGGGCAGATACAGCATATCGCCCGGCTCCAGTGTGAATTCTTCCTCGGCCTGGAAATTGCGCAGAATCTTCAAGGGCAGATCGGGCACCAGGCTTAGATCTTTTTGCTGACTGATGCGCCAGTGGCGCTTGCCGTGGGCTTGCAGCAAGAACACATCGTAGCTGTCGAAATGTGGGCCTACGCCGCCGCCATCGGAAGCAATGCTGATCATGGCATCGTCCAGACGCGCATCGCCAATAAAACGAAATTGGCGCATCAGGGCAGCCGTGTTGTCATCGTGCAGATCAACGCTTTGCGCCAAGGCCGTCCAGTTGGGCTGCGAGGCAGGCGGCAGCTCGTCAAAAGGGCCGGTTTCCATTTCCCAGTCTTCGCCATCATGGACGATCAAGCGCGACTCGACTTCCTCGCGCGTTACCAGCTCGCGGATATTGTCTATGCTCAGCGAATGCTTAAAGCCAGGGATGGCAGCGCGTATCAACAAAGGTTTGCGTTGCCAGTAGGTTTGCATGAATTCATGCGCACTGATGCCACCCAAAAGGGTTAATGGCTGGTCGATATTCATGGACTGCCCGAACAAGAATTAAATTAGCCCGTAGCTTAACTGATCCGGCCCGTCCAGGCTTACGCTAAGCCAGCCAGGAAGGTGCATCCAGAGCAAAGAAAGCGGAAAAAATATTCAGACACTTGCTGTTCGGCTTCTGGAAGTGGCCGATAGGGGACTATGGTTTGCGCTCATCAGTCGCTCTTGTTGGTTGATGGACTCCTCTATGCGAGAAAATGCTTCCCAAGGCCATTCCGTGCCGGGTAACAACAAGGCTTCAGGACGCGTGGAATGGCAGAAAACCAAACCGGAGCACCTATAAAAAAAGGGAGCTTTTTGAGCTCCCTTTGTGCTGTTTAACCCGCTGCTTTCATCTCTTTTTTCCAGCGGTACAACAGATCCAGCGCGTCACGTGCACTGAGATCATCGACATCCAGTTGCTTGAATTGATCCAGCAGATCCAGCGCCTGTTCCGTGGTGGGGTCTGGCTCTGCGACCGTAGCTTCGGGGGCGCTACCTGCATTGAACAAATCCAGCTGGGCGCTAGGGTCGTTCTGTGCTTCCAGACGGCTGAGCTCACGGCTGGCTTGGCGGATAACGGCAGACGGAATCCCGGCGCGTTGTGCTACCTGAATCCCGTAGCTGCGGCTGGCGGGGCCTTCCTGGACTTCGTGTAGGAACACAATGCCCGAAGCAGATTCGGCGGCTGCCAAGTGCACGTTGGCCGCGGCAGGCAGCTCGTTGGGCAAGCGCGTGATCTCAAAATAGTGCGTGGCAAACAAGGTGAGTGCCTGATTATGGCTGAGCAGACGATGCGCAATAGACCAGGCCAGTGCCAAACCATCATAGGTGGAGGTGCCGCGGCCAATCTCATCCATCAGCACCAGGCTGTAAGGGGTAGCGCCTGCCAGAATGGCAGCGGCTTCGGTCATTTCCATCATGAAGGTAGAGCGCCCACCCGCCAGATCATCCGCTGCTCCGATACGCGTAAAGATACGGTCGATCTGTCCGATGCGTGCGCGGCTGGCCGGTACAAAGCTGCCAATGCGTGCCAGCAGGGCAATCAAAGCCACTTGCCGCATATAGGTGGACTTACCGCCCATGTTCGGGCCAGTAATCAAGAGCATGCGGCGCTGGGCGTGCATTTCACAATGGTTGGGGGTAAAGCGTTCGATGCTGTGTTCCACCACCGGGTGGCGGCCCGCTTCAATCCAGATACCCGCTTGTTCAGTCAGCTCGGGGGCGATCCAGTTATTGTCCAAGGCATGCAAGGCCAGGGACGATAGGGTGTCCAGCTCTGCCAAGGCGCTGGAGCACAGCGCCAAGGGGCCAGCGTAGCTTTGTAACTTGTCCAGCAATTCTTCAAACAGGAATTTCTCGCGGTTAAGGCTGCGGTCCTTGGCGGACAGCACTTTGTCTTCCCACTCTTTCAGTTCTGGAGTTATGAAGCGCTCGGCATTTTTCAGGGTTTGGCGACGGCGATAATCATCCGGGACCTTATCGGCCTGACCACGGCTGACTTCAATAAAGAAGCCGTGAACGCGGTTGTACTCCACGCGCAGGGTAGGAATGCCTGTGCGTTCGCGCTCTCGGGCCTCGATTTTTACCAGTACATCGCCGCTGTCGCTGGCCAGGCTGCGTAGCTCGTCCAGATCAGCGTCGTAGCCGTCTGCAATCACTCCGCCATCACGCACCAGCAGCGCTGGCTCGGAGGCAATTGCGGCGTGCAGCAACGCTGCCAGCTCCGGGTCCAGGGCTAGATTCAGTAAATGTGCATGCAACTGCTCTGATTGGCCAAAGTGCTGCTCCAGGTCGTGGCGCAGCTCCGGCAAGGTAGCCAGCGCATCGCGCAGGCTGGCCAATTCACGTGGGCGCACACTACGCAGCGAAATGCGGGTGGCGATACGTTCCAAATCGGGGAAACGGCGCAGCGCCTGCCGCAGCAAGCCCAAAGGATCGCCCGCATTCAGGCTGGCTGCTTGTTGAGTCTGGAAAAAGAGTGACACTACATCTTGGCGCTGCTGAACGGCTTGGTTCAAACGCAGCGGGTGATGCAGCCAGCGGCGCAGCAAACGGCTGCCCATAGGGGTCTGACAATGATCCAGAGTGGAGAACAGCGTGGGGCTGGTTTCACCGCTAATGGTTTCAGTAATCTCCAGATTCTTGCGCGTGACTGCATCCAGAACCAGAAAGTCCGAGCTGTGCTGCACGCGGATGGCGGCAATGTGCACCAGTGACTGGGATTGAGTGCTGCCTACATAGCGCAGCAAGGCGCCAGCCGCTGCCGTGGCCGCAGGCAGATCGTCCAGCCCGAAGCTGGCCAGAGAATCCAGATCAAAATGGTCCAGCAAGGTTTCGCGCGCCCCATCTTGCGCGAAGTGCCAGTCCGGCAAAGTGTGGCAACTGGCTTGCGGCAATTCAGGGCTGGGGCGCAGGGATTCGGGGTAGACCAGTTCCACTGGGCCGATACGGTTGAGCTCGGTATCCAGCATGTCAGGTTCGCACTGGCTCACCAGGAATTCGCCACTGGCCAGGTTCATCCAGGCCAGGCCAATCATTTCCTGACGTTGCACCTTGATTAAGGTACAGGCGGCGATCAGCCTGTCGGCCTTGGGGGGCAGGAGAGCGTCATCGGTCAGTGTGCCGGGGGTGACCACACGCATGATCTTGCGTTCAACTGGGCCCTTGCTGGTGGCTGGGTCTCCCACCTGTTCGCAAATGGCTACGGACTCGCCCAAGGCGACCAGACGTGCCAGATAACCTTCCATGGCATGAAAGGGCACACCGGCCATGGGGATGGGCTCGCCATTGGAAGAACCGCGCTTGGTCAGTGTCAGGTTCAGCAGGCGGGCACCGCGTTCGGCATCGGCGTAGAACATCTCGTAGAAGTCTCCCATCCGATAGAACAGCAGATGCGAGCCAGCTTCAGCTTTGAGCTGAAGGTATTGGCGCATCATGGGCGTGTGCGAATATAAATCGGTTTTATTCATACAAATCAAATAGTTACTGTTTCTTCGCGGTTTTCTTGGGACAAATTTGGGACAATTTGACGCATGTTTTGCATGCTCTCCCAGATACGTTCCAGCTCGCTGGGAGACTCTGAATCTATCCAGCGCGCGTACACTTGCACGAGCATGGAGTAATCATTGTGGCCCATCTGATTGGCGATAAAGGCCAAGTTTCCGCGAGCCGTCAGATTCCAGCATGCGTAGGTGTGCCGCGTCTGATAGGGTGGGCGTGGGCGAATCTCCGCCCGTCGGACCAGGTTGCTCCATTTGGTATTCCAGGCGCTGGGCACAAAGAATTCGTTGACTTCCTTCCTGCGTGCTTGAGTTTTGGGCGACAGGAGAACGCGCACGCGGTCGGTACGCGATTCATGGCGGTTTAGCCAGACTTGCAGATCAGCGGGCTTGCGATGTTTGGCGTCCTCGATAAGCACCCGCAGTGCCTCACGGGCGGGCGGGAACAGCAAGACGGTGCGTTCCTTGTTTGTCTTGGGAACCTTGAACGTCATGGATTGGGTCACTGACCGGCGTACCGTAATCTTGCTCAGGTCGGTGGCCACGTCCTCCAAAGCCAATGCCAGCAGTTCGCCGGGGCGTAGTCCGGTATAGACCGCCAACGTGACTGCCGCCCGGTCAATCGGGTGTATGCAGCCTTTATCAATGAGCAACTGATACTCCTCGAAGCTCAACGGGTCGGGGTCTTTGTGGCTTTTGGTGAAGCGGGTGCAATGCTTGGCCAGATCCTTGCAGTATCCGTTGTCTTCGCACCAGTACAGGAAGCCGGAGAAGGTTGCGAGGTAGTGGTTGACGGTAGAGACCGCGCGGGTGGCGATCAGATCGACTCGCAACTGCTGGATGTCGGCGGGCTTGAGCGCGTCGACTTGGCGGTCGCGGCCGATCGTCTCCAGGCAGACGTTTAGCGCGTTCTCGTAGCGTGACTGTGTTTCCGGTGTGATGTCGACCGCCTTGAGCGGCTTGTAGCGGTCGCACAGGTCGACCAGGCGCTTGCTGGTTTGGGCAGTGCTTTCCGCTGGGCGCGTGTGCGGAAACATTTCTGCTTCGTTGTAGGTGCCGGTGCGCAACGCATACAGAGCCGCACTGCGCAGACGCGCGGCGTGCTTGAGGTTTGCTTTGGTGGGGTCAAGTCCAAGCGTATGCCGATGGCGCACGCCCTGGTGCATGAAGTCCACGCGGATCGATTTGCCGTGTATCCAGATGCCGGGGAAGCCGGTCTTCGCTACTGCTTCGACTGCCATCACGATGCTCCTGCTGCTTATGCTTACTCCGCCTTCGTTTGCTCGTTCAAGGGCCATTGGCCGGTCTTGAGCATGAAAAGCTCGAAAAGACCGGGAGGCATGGAACGGTCGCCCGCCTCCCAACGCTGCCATGCGCGCAGCGATACCCGCACAATTTGCGCGGCTTCCGTTTGAGTAAGGCCAGCTACGATGCGGGCATCACGAATGGTGGCGACCGGCGGGCTTTGCTGCTTCGTCGATTCAGACATAGACAAGAATGGTGGAAACCTGCGCGTTTGCAGCTAATCCCCGAATTATATACGACCATTGGTCGTATTGCAAGAATTGCCATTCCCAACAGGTGACGGATGCTTATGCCTTCTAAACGTCACTCAGAAGGATCTGGCGTGCGCTGTGCTTTCCACCCATCGTTCGAACTCTGCAAGGTTCAAAAAGATACGGCCATCCGGCGCTTTGCGCCAGATGCGACCTTCCAGCCAAATTCCGCCTTTAACCTTGTGGCGCACCGCGTTCTCGCTGTAGCCAGTGACTTCGGCAAACCGCTTGACGAGTACCCATCGGCTTGGATTGCTCACGGCGTTCTCCCTGTGTTGTCGGTGCCACAATGCAACCGAACCAGCATGGGGAAATTGTTGCCGGGGTTTGTTATTGGGGAAACTTGTGTGGGCGTAGTTGAGCGTAGGCGGGTGTGTGGGGTGGCCTCGGGGTATGTCGTCTCACCGATAGGCCTGGAGCCAGGAGCAGTCGCGTTCGCGGGGATGCGCCCGCCCGTGCTTCAAGTCATGGTTATCCGGCATGACACCTTCGGTCCGTCTGGTTGAGTCGGGTCTGCGCGTTACGTTTGCTAAAAACAAACAGTGTGTGCAGATTTTTTCATGGTTCGGATTCAAATGATTGAAAATATTCAGCAATAATTTTTAAAGACATGAAATGCCCTTCAGCAAAGCTTAAAAATTTTCGACAAATATGCTCCCAAAGGGCGTGGTGCGTCCCTGTTCTGAAGAGCATGTACTTCATAACCTTTGCTAGTCGAAGTTCCGTGTAGCCCTTGCCAAATGAGAGATATAGGCTGAGTCCGTGATTAAATACATGATCGGTGAAAATCTGCCAAGGTGTGTAGCGTGGCCATAGAGTTCTGAGATCTCCGCCAAAGGTATAGCGACTGGACAGATGAACAAAAATCAAATGGAGCAACAGCTCGGATTCCCCTTCATCTGAAAAAATTTGGCGACCGTGATTTTTTATCAGTTGGAACAGAATGAAACTAGCCAACGGATTTGGTGTTTGTGCTAGCGAATGGAGATTTTGGGCAGTGAATGCCAGTGGAAGGGCGCCAACAGAGTAAAGTAAAAAGCCGTGTCGCAGACTCTCAAAGTCGAACTCTTCTTTTGACACAGCCCGAAGAACTATAGCGGCTACATTTGCCGTAGGACTCTTGTTGGCGTGGTGTAAAGCAGAAAAAGCCCCATCCATACAAAACCAAGGAATGTTATTGGCCATGGAAAGCTGAATGGCATCGTAGACGGTAGCGTCTATCCCTTCCTTGATTGAAAAAACCTCAAGATTTGCATCATGAGCCATCGGATAGGCTACAGATGAATTGTCCAGCACTAATTGCAGCGTCTCTACTATGTGTGCGCTATTTTCGCGAATATCCGATGCCGTGGTTCGAACAAGTCTTCCACTATCCGTCACACCTAAGAGCATGAACTTTTCATCGGAGATCTCATTGATGAACTGTGTCAGCTTCTCTTTGGTGGCTGCGGGTAAAATAAATGAAATGCCAGCATCTAGTACTGCGCGGACTAGGTTTGTAGTTGCTAAGTAGCCAATGCCGTAAGCGTCAAGCACAATGGCATTAGGGCTAGCCTCACCTTGATTCCATAGGGGTGATTTGGGAATCCGGACGTCAGGCCAGCAATTCAAAGCGCTTTTAAAAGCATCGTTTGGATAGAGCGCATGACCACGAATATATAACGGTAAGGCATCAACCTCTTCCAGTTGCTTGCGACGCTCAGCATCTGAATTTTGGCCGAGTTTTTTCTCTAAATAGGGTACTAACTCAGCAGGGTCAGATGGCATCTGCATCATGACGAAGCAATCGCTGCCATCGTTGTGGATATGTCGCAGTCTTAATGCAAGACGTAAACACCCCACGTAAGGGGGCAGGCGGTCTATCACCCTGTAAGTAGCCATTCCCAAATTGGCGCTTTCGCCTTTCGGCAGATCTTGCAGCAGCCTCCCCAAGTGGCTGGAGGACCTCAATGTGTATTCACCGGAGTTTTGGTCGTCCTCAACGATCAGCCGAGTCTGAATATTTCCTTCCTGCTCATACTCAATGGCAACTGCGCACTGCTCTAATGTAGCCGAGACATCTAAGTCTAAGTCGGTCATGAGGCCTGTGCCAAAGTGGAAATTTACCAAGTCGACGGCTCGGTCTCTGGGGGATTGGATGAACCAATCCACCCACAGCGGCTCTACGCGTTTGAAGTTCCCGGCTCGGGTAAGAAACCCAAGAATGGCCATGACCTCGGGAATCGGAGATTGCAGCACAGCATCAGGTATCCTCTGATGAAAAAGCTGTTGCTCGGCTAAACTCTGATGGCGCGCTCGAAGGTGGCAGCCCTGATACCATGCATATGCCATATCAGGTGCATACTCGACCATGAGATCACTAAATTTCAGTGCAGATGTGATATCCCCCATTCGCTCGGCTTTCATCGCACTGAGGTTTAAGATCATTACAGACTTTTCTGCATCTTTGATTTTGTCGATCACCTTCTCGAATGTTTCGTACTGCTCCGCTTCAAGTAAGCATCTCAGATAGGCTACGACGAACTGAGACGGCCATAACGTGTCATCGGGTATGAGACGGGAGGTGAACTCGATTGCCTTATTAGGTAGTTTGCTGGCGGATAGCTTTTCTGCCAATTCAAATACCACTTCCGGCATCAAGGTCGTTATGTCGTTCCCCCATCGCGAAATGAAACGATCCGCGTGCTGGGCCAATTCCTGTCTCTGCCGTGCACTATGGTTATCTTCATCGTGCTTAAGGGCGTGGACTAACAGTCGAACGTAAGCTTCCTCCATTTCAGAGGCGTCATTTAGTATATGCTCACGACCCACCCATTCTTCGAGCTCGGGTGGTGTTGCCAGTCGAAGGAAGGGCATTATGTCGCTGATTGGGTGACTATTCGCTGCAAGGAACTGGTTGCACCAGGCAGTGCGCTTTTGAGGATTTTCAGTTGCCGCTTTCAGCTCCCTCTGTGATTCGTTCAGCGCGGTCTCGTCACCTAAAGCAGCCTTGCACATCGCAATAGAAGCAGATCGAGTGGGATCAAGATTCGGAAGGTGCTTTTTCAGCGTTTTGAATAAGCTGAGTGGTGCGTAGCCCTGATAAGCGTTGAAAATGGAGCAGGCCAGTTCCTGGACGCGTATATCGGTGCCTTCCGATTGCTCGAATAGCTGAGCAGTGTGGTCAGCCAGATCGTCCAGCCCTTCCTTCACTGCAGGCCGGTTCAACCAAAAGTGACATTTAGCAAGATCAGGGTTGAACTTCATGCCTGTTGCGATGGTAAGAAGCACCTTGGAGTTGTAGGAGGGAAACCACGTATCCAAGTGCTTGGCCATTCGCAGCATCAGATCTGTTAGTTGCAGTCGGGCGGCACCCTCAACGATCCCAGTCAGTTCTGCCTCTGTGGGGTTTCCTTTTCCCGCTGCCTCCAGGTACTCCTTGTCTGCGTACAAACGTAGATACGTCTCTTGGGAGTACGGTCCGGGAGGCGATTTTCCTTCAAAAAGGTCTCTCGCCGCCTGTTCGCGATCAGTACCACTTGACAACTTCAGGAGCGCCGCTAAGCACATGTCCTTAACCACATGATTGCTTGCGGTCGAGATGATCTTCGCAACGGTTTTCCAGGCGTCATCGTGATCTTGAGCTTCAACCAGTCCGCTATAGATTGAAATGACCTCTACCAAGGCGGCAGCTTCAGGGTCTCGCTGGGCCATGGCTTTGAGCATGACCATCTGGGTTTTGGCCGTAGCATTATCCTTTTTTCGAAGGCTTTCGAGCACCAAATCCATTGGAGGAATCAGATCAGCCGGAGCCAGCGATTTGATCTGGACCATGATCTTATCGCCAGCCACGTTATCACCAACACCGGTGTGGCTCTGCTCAATTGTGCTCACGTATGCGGTTCCTGATTATTGATCACTGGGTGATTTTGTTGCCTGCTACATTGTCGCCACTGCTGTTGTGAGTTTGAGTGACGGTATTGATTGTGGATGGCGTAGCTATGGCAGCCTTTGCGTTGATTTCTTGAAGTAGGGTGAGTAATTGCGAGGAATTTTCTAGGCGGCGATTAATGGCTAGCTCACTTAACTCGTCGTTGATATTGAGTTTCGCAAGTTCGGTGGCCAAAGCATCAGCAACCACCTCGTCTTTAATCCAGCTACCTAAACGACTCTTTAGAATATCGCCGCTTAATTGAGCGCCGCGTTTCAATACGTCGTAAATCGTGCTTGCGATGACTCCGGTAGTAATGAAATCCATTCTAGATATTCCTTTGGTGTGAGAAAGGTGGTTTTTACGGCAGCTATCTGGGGAACATGGTGTAGGCTACAGCCGAACGAATGACTGGATGGCAATATGTGCCCGACCAGCATTGCCACTTCTTGTCGTCTCTTGCCACGAAAGGCAGTGGCGCCCCTCAAGAATGTATCAAAAATGAACAGGGCGGTGTTGTCGCTGTTGAAGTTCATCACCTAATCAAACCATAGCGTCTGCGCTTCGCGCACCACGCTGCTCCAGGTTCGCTCCCGCTCATCCCTGACGGGACTGCCTATCGCCAGCCTTCCACATCCCTGACGCCTACGGCCCGGCTTCCCCGCTTCGGGCCTGCGCGCTTCGCTTGCCTGCGGGCGACACCAAAGACCTGGCCGTTGCCTGCTCAACCATCTTTCCTGACTTCATCACCTTGTCCGCGACTGTAGCCCGTGGCCGCGTGCCGTCAAGGCGCGCCAGGCCGTGTCCTCGGCTGCGCCTGCGGGCCGCACCCTCCTGACGCTTCTTTCCTTGACGGCCCCCGTTCGTGGGCTCCTGACCGTCGCGGGCGACGAACTCAGGAAAGACGGTGGCAACGAGGCCAACCGGGTTCTTCGTGCCGACCGCACAACAACAGCTCAAAAGCGTTGGGCTTCCGAATCTTGGAATCCGGTGTGCGGTGAACAGCAAACCCTTTCTTTGTCAGGAGAAATCCCATGCTTGCATCCCGCTTCGCTCCCCATTCCCCCGTGCTTCGCAGCGACCGCCCACTATCGGACGATCAGATCAGGGCGGTGGTGCCGTCCATCTATGCCGATGCTCCACACGAAAGCCGTTCAGAACGCTACAGCTACATCCCCACGGCGGCAGTGCTGACGGAGCTACGGAAAGAAGGTTTTGAACCCTTCATGGTGACGCAGACCCGGGTACGTAACGAAGACCGGCGCGAACACACCAAACACATGATTCGCCTGCGCCATGCCAATCAGGTGAATGACAGCATTGCCAATGAAATCATTCTTTTGAACTCGCACGATGGCACGAGCAGCTATCAGATGCTGGCGGGCGCGTTCAGATTTGTTTGCGCCAATGGGCTGGTGTGCGGCGACACCGTCGCCGATGTTCGCATCCCGCATAAAGGCGACATTACCGGGCAGGTCATCGAAGGTGCTTATGAAGTGCTAGACGGTTTCGAGCGGGTACAGGAATCCCGCGAAGCCATGCAGGCGATCACGCTGGACGCGGGAGAAGCCGAGGTTCTCGCACGCGCAGCACTGGCCCTGAAGTACGACGACCCCGACAAACCTGCACCTATCACCGAAAGCCAGATTCTGATGCCGCGCCGGTATGACGACCGCCGCCCCGATCTGTGGATGACCTTCAACCGCCTGCAAGAAAACCTCACCAAAGGCGGTTTGCGTGGCCGCAGCGCCAACGGTCGCCGCCAAAGCACCCGAGCGGTGCAGGGCATTGATTCCGACATTCGCCTGAACCGTTCCCTGTGGCTGTTGGCCGAGGGTATGCGCCAGTTGAAAGCCTGATTCCCCTACGCGGCAGGGGCAGGCAGCCACCCTTGCCGCGCTTTTCATGGCTGCAATGCAAAACCTCAAGGAGTGTTCACCATGAACGCGATCAACCACACCGAAGCCCAAGCTATCGACACCGCTACGCCCGAAGCCGCCGCCCCGGCGCAAAACCTGATTCTCGTACCGCTGTCGCAGCTTCGCGTTTCAAAGCGCAACGTGCGCAAGTCCAAGACCGCAGGCCAGTCGATTGATGCGCTGGCGGAAAGCATCGCCCGCGTGGGGCTGCTGCAAAACCTCACCGTCATCGCCGCCGTCAATGGCGAGCATTACGAGGTCGTGGCCGGTGGCCGCAGGCTGGCGGCGCTCAAGCTGCTGGCGAAAAAGCGCCGCATCGCCAAGGATTGGGAGGTTCCATGCCTGCTGGTGCCGGACGCCAGCGCCCGCACCGTGAGCCTGACCGAAAACGTGCAGCGTGAGGCCATGCACCCGGCAGACCAGTTTGAAGCGTTTGCGGCACTGGTCAAGGAAGGCCGACCCATTGAAGACATTGCGGCGGATTTCAGCGTCACCCCGCTGGTGGTGCAGCGCCGCTTGAAACTGGCGAACGTCTCGCCGCGCCTGCTGGCCGATTACCGCGCCGATGCCGTGAACCTTGATCAGTTGATGGCCCTTGCCATCACAGACGATCATGCGGCACAAGACGCCGCGTTTTATGACGCGCCCGAATGGCAGCGCAGCCCCCATGCCTTGCGTGATCGGTTGACCGAGCGAGAAATTGACGCAGGCCATGCGCTGGTGCGCTTCGTCGGACTGGACGCCTACGAAGCCGCAGGCGGCGGCATTCGTCGTGATTTGTTCGCGCAGGACGATAGTGGCGTGTATGTCACCGACGCGGCACTGTTGGAAACGCTGGTGCGCCAAAAGCTGGACGACCACGCGGCCACAGTGAAGGCGGAGGGGTGGGCTTGGGTGGATGCCACGCCCTTTGCCACCTATGCCGACCTGCAAGCCTTCCAGCGAGCCCCACGTGAGCGGCGCAATCCCACCAAGCGGGAGGCCGAGCGCATGGAGCGGTTGGAAACCAAGATGCAGGCCACTGGTGCAGCGATTGATGCGGCATTGAGCGATGATGACGAGGAAAAAGCCGATGCCTTGCAGGAGCAGGGCGACAGCTTGGGCGAACAATTGCAGGCGCTGGAAGATCGCTTGCTGGATTACGCCCCGAACGTGAAAGCCGCCGCAGGGGCCATTGTTACCCTTGATCGGCAAGGGGAAATTGTGGTGTATCGCGGTCTGATGCGTGAAGCCGAAGCGAAGGCGCTGCGCACTTTGGAGCGGCTGCGCCAAGGCTTCGGCGGTGAGGATGACGTTAACGGCGAAGGCGAGGATGACGAACAGCCCAAGGCCGCTTCCATGACCGACCGGCTGGCGCAGCGCTTGAGCGCCCACCGCACCGCTGCGCTGCAAATCGAACTGGCCCGGAATCCACAAGCTGCCCTGGCCGCTGTGGTGCATGGCATGGTGCAGACGGTTTTGCAGCGTGATCGCTATCATCGCGACGGCTTGCCACTGGAAATACGCTTGACCGTGCAAGACCGGCTGGAAAGCATGGCCCCGGACTGGCCGGAATCTCCCGCCGCCGTGGCGCTGGCAGAATTGCAAAAGGTCTTGAGCGAAGGCTTGCCGCAGGACAGCGCCGACCTGTTCACCGTCTTGCTGGCAACGCCGCAAGATGCACTGGTGCGGCTGCTGGCAGTATGCGCGGCGGCAACGGTGGACATCATCACCCCCCGCGCTACCGCACAGCAACCGGGTGCGGAGCTCGCGCAGGCCGTGGGGCTGGACATGGCGGCATGGTGGCAGCCGACCGCCGAAGGCTACTTCAAGCACATTTCCAAGGCCGTGATTCTGGATGCCGTGGGCGAGTTCGCGCCTGATCAGGTGTCGCGGCTGGCGAAGCTGAAAAAGGCCGATATTGCCAGCGAAGCCGAACGGCTGGTGGCCGGTATGGGATGGATGCCCGCCATCTTCCGGGTGGCAGCCTCGCAGGACATGGCGGCAGACGAAGATGGTGAAACCGTCGAGGATGCCGATACGCTGAATGATGCGGTGAATGCCGTCGCCGCATAACCCTGACGAGCAACCAGCGCCCCGGTTTCAGCCGGGGCGCTGGCGGTTCATGGGTTTATTTCGCACCGTCCACAATGTCTCCCCGTCATTGTGGACGGTGGGCAAAATCCGGACGCGGCATCGCCGCGCCCGGTGATAACAGCCAAAGCGAAAAGCCAAATCAGCCGTTCGCCGCCCACCGGGCCAGCGGCGACCGGAGCCTATGACACAAGCGCGCCTGGGGGCGGGCGGCCATCGCTGCGCTGGACAAATAGCAGCCCATCCAGGCGCAAGGCACGGAATGACAAGGGCTGTCATAAAGTCTTCATCTCTTATGCACAGGCTTGCTCACAGAATCTGTGGATAAATCCGTGCGTGTCGGCGCACGCGCCGCCGGGCTGTCGGGCAGCGCCCCATGCCGGCTTTGCCGTCACGGCCATTCGGCTTCCATCCCTCACGCCTTCGCGTCGGGGGGCGCTGCGCACTGCGCGTGCACGTTGCGCGACCCGCAACGATTAAAGTCTGGCTGCGTTGCACGCAGAGGATTCCAACGCAAAACCCAGTGACACGGTGGGGGCTGTTTTACTCCCGGTCATTGTGTCATGTCGTTCTTATTTTCAAGGGCGGCGCGTCGCCGTGGGCGCCGCTTGCGGCCGCTGGCCGTCTTTGACCCTTGAAACCTGCGCTGCGCCATGCCTTCGGGTTCCGGGCAATCCCGCCCTGAACACTGGAGAGCATCATGAACAACACCATCGCCGCACTGAGCTATGACAACATGGACGAGACATACGCTCTGTATGTACGCAGTCCCAGCGGCCGCTACAAGCTGGCCAGCGACGAGCAGATTCTGGCGGCGGGCCGCACGGCTGCGGAAAGCCTGGTTTCCCAATCGTCGCCGGTCGATCAGCCGACCAAGGTGAAGCAGTTTTTTCAGGCCAAGCTGGCCGGGCTGGGACACGAATGCGCCGCCTTCCTGTATCTAGACTCACGTTTCAAGCCGATTCGCTATATCGAGCAGGGGTCGGGCACGTTGAGTCAGGCCAGCGTCTATCCCCGCGAGATCGTTAAGACGGCGCTGCGTCTGAACGCAGCCGCGCTCATCATGGCGCATAACCATCCGTCGGGTTCAACCGAGCCAAGCATGGCGGATCTGAACCTGACCAAACATCTGAAAAACGCGCTGGCGATGGTAGACGTACGGCTTCTCGATCATGTCCTCGTGACGGCGGCAAGCACAACCTCACTGGCAGAGCGGGGGCAACTGTAAAGCTCCGACAACAGCACAGGGCGCGTTATACCCTGTGCTGTTGTCAGATAGGCAGCCTCAAGTGCTTTCGGTTTTTATATGGCGCCCCGCCAAACGGCGGCGCGGGTCACGCTACGCCTGGGCTTGCTGGCGCAGGTTGCACGCAAGCGTGCCGTCCTCGATGCTGGCGGTTGTTTGTCTGGACATCAGGAGGGGCGGTTCACCGACACGCTGCCCGGTCTGGCTTATGGAGCTTCCACACCGCGTTTTCGACGACAGCGCCGCCACTTGCGGCGGGTGCGTTTTCACCCCACATTGGGAGCCTGGTTCTTGCCCGCATCAGGGCGCTTGCCGGTCAAGCCTGTATGCGGAGAAACCGAGTTCGCCACCTCTCTTTGCAGGACGGTCGGCCTGTACGTCCTTGTCTTGTCGTGAATCCTGGCGGGGGACGGCAAGCCTTCGGGCTTATTGGTCGCAACCGTCCAGCACAAACAATTTCCCCGCCGCCGCGGGCGGCTTCCTCGCGGGACAAATTCTTTGTGCTTCCCGGCCCTTCACGTTGTTACGGCCGCTGGCGCGGTGCGGCCCGCCCACCCCCGCCGACCGGATCACAACAAGGACGCACTGGCGCGACCTTGATTTCCTGAAAGGAGAATCATCATGGCCAACATCGGCACCTTCACCGCAGACAAAGACGGCTACACCGGCACCCTGCGCACCCTGACGCTCAACGTCAAGGTCAAGCTGGTTGCCAACGACAAGGGCGAAAACGACAAAGCCCCCGACTTCCGCTTGCAGGCGGCGAGTCATGACATCGGCGCGGCGTGGAAGAAAACCAGCGAGGCCGGGCGGGAATACCTGTCCGTCACCCTGGACGACCCCACGTTCCCGTCCACTGTCTACGCCCGCCTGATCGAAGGCGAGGACGGCACGCATGATCTGCTGTGGTCGCGCAGCAAGCCGCAGGCGGCTTAAATCACTACGCCCCGCCTTTTTGGTGGGGCGCATCCACTCAAAGGCCTATGGCGGCGCGGCCGCCCCAGACCTTATTCTGAGACCTTGCCTTCGGCAAGCTGGGCTTCCGTGCGGGTCATGAGCACGGCCGTGCTGCATTCGAGCGCGCCGGCGATCTTGAAGATAATGGCCAGGGTGGGCGCGTGTTCGCCGCGCTCGATCTTGCCCAGGTGGGAGCGTTCAACATTGGCGAGGTTCGCCAGCATTTCCTGGGCGATGCCGCGCTCGGTGCGCAGCGCACGCACCGCTGTGCCGAAGGCTTGCGCCAGTTCGGCATCATAGGTGGTGGCGCCGGGTGGCCGACCGCGCTGTATGGGACGCTTTTGCATAGACACAAGCGTCGTTTGGCGGCACAATTAAAACCACGTTATCTTTAACTCATTCATCCAGATTTCAGCTTTTTCTTGTGTAATGACGCAAACCCGTCAAGGTGGATTCCTTTTAAAGCGCAGATGCGCAAGCGTGCTTTTCAGGGCTTGCGCACAATCGGCATTACGATTGCCCGCTTTTACGGATTCGAGACAAACCGCTTTCGGGTCTTCGCACAAATGCACAAAGGCAGATCAGCGGTTTTACGTTTTGGCAGAGCACACGTGAACCTTTCACTCATCACCGACGACGAACGCGCACAACTGCTCGCTCACGGGCAGGCCCGCGCTGCGGGCCAGCGTATCGACCCGCCGCCGGTCGTGCGGCTTTTCACGCCGGACGCGCATGCGACCTGGCTGCTGACCGCACTCGATCCGGCTGATGGCGACACGGCGTATGGGCTGATCGACCTGGGGATAGGCATGCCGGCGCTGGGCACTGTGCAGCTTTCCGCCTTGGCCTCCATCGTCGGCCCACGCAAGCAGCCCGTGATGCGCGACCGCTATTTCCAGGCGGTGCGCCCGCTCTCGGAATACGTGCGCCTGGCGCAAGAAAACGGTTCGATCACGGATTAACAGGCAGTCGCAATACGAGCCGCGCAGCCCATCTCATCCAGGCGCATTGTGACTATTTCAGTCATGTTCAAGACCGTGACGGTCTGAATCATGAGTCTTGCATGAATACGCGACGGCCCAGACTTAAATAGTCATGATCTTCTGCGCGAAATGCGGCAGGGTCATGGATGCTGCTTGCTGATTCTTCAGCGGTGCCATCATCGCATTCTGATCACTGGTGCAATGGTTAAGACGCAATCGGACTTGATGTTTTTAGTTTCATTTTATGCGATTGGTAGTTAAATCTTAACGTATTGAAACTGGCTTGTGTTTATTGGCTCGTGTTTATTTTCCGATGGTGCTGCCCCGCTGAGTCAAAGGGGGTTGCGTCATGGCCGATTCGCTCGCCAAGCACTGGCATCCGGTTGCCGCGTATCTCTACATCCTGCACTTGGATGGCCCGGCGCTGGCCTGGGAATATCTGCGCCGCCATCCTGATTACCGGCAAGATTGGCTGCGCCATTCCCAGCAGCCGGAAGCCGCGCAGCCCACGGCGCAGCGCTGGGGCTTGCGCCTGCTGGAAGACCCCGCCCTGGATGCGCGTGACGCACATCCGATCTGGTTCCCTAATTCTCATGGCGTTCATCTTTACCCGGACGCCGACCCCATGCCGGGTGCCACGCTATTCACGCTCTGGCGCATCCTCGGTGACAAATCCCTGATTCACGACGGTGTACGCCTGGTGCTGCGGGTGCGTTGGCCGGGTAGCTGCCTGCGGCTGGCGGTGGCCCCTGGCCTGGCAGACGGCATGGCCTACGTCTATGCCGTGCGCGCCGGCGCCGATCTTCTTGCGCACGCGCAAGCGCTCACGCTGGAAATGAACAATCTGGCTCTGGTCAACGACGCCGTTCCCATTGCCGTGGTGCGGCCCCGGCCCGCCTTGTCGGCCTTGCAGGAACTGCACACCTTGCAAGCGCTCGACGCGACCCTGGCGGGTGCGTCCTTGCGCGACATCGCCGAAGGGCTGTTTGGCTCCAAGGCGGTGGCCCGCGACTGGCATGCCGATGGCGCTATGCGCGCTCGCATGCGCCGCCTGGTTCGGCGAGGCGATGCGCTGATGCGCGGCGGCTACCGCCGCCTGGCACAGTTGCCCGAGCCTGTACAGGGACGATCTTCATCCCCTGCAAAACGTCCCTGAGCAAGTCGCCCGGCTTTGTTGAGACTGTCTCCATCCGGCAGCACTGGCGCCGCCGGCTCTACCGACCGATGGAGGTTCATCTCATGCGACCCGCTCCCTTACGGCCCGCCGCCGCACCCATTGCCACGCCCGCGCAGCCCCAACGCTACTTGACCAACGACGAAGCCGCCCAGTACCTGCGCCTGTCGCCGCGCACGCTGGAAAAGCAGCGCGTGATCGGCGGCGGGCCGACGTTTCGTAAATTCGGCCGGCGCGTCATGTATGCGGTGGCCGATCTGGACGCCTGGGCCGATGCGCGCAGCTACGAGGCGACATCCGACCCGGAATACGCCGAGCGCCATGAGGGTGATTATCGTGACGGTCGCTGAGCGTTCGGGTGCGGGCGGCCATCGCCATGTCCAGTCCTTCGCAGTCATCACGGCTGCGACCCCCGCCGCAGCGCGAACAACTGGCGTTGTTCCGCGCACTACCGGGCGAGGACATGGCGCCGCGCGATGCTCAGGATTTGATGGCCTATCCCTTCTTCTCGTTGGCGAAGTCGCGGCGCGTTGCGCCCATCGACTTTCACAGCGGGAACGTCACCATCCGCGTGGAGGGTACACAGGAACACGGTATTGCCACGATCTGGGATGCCGACATTCTGATCTGGGCCGCCAGTCAGATCGTGCAAGCCCGCGATGCGGGCATCCGCAGCTCACGGTTGATGCAGGTGCGTCCCTACGAGATCCTGCGCTTCATTGGGCGCGGTACGTCCTTGCGCGACTACCAGCGCCTGAAAGCCGCCCTCGACCGGCTGCAATCGACCAGCGTGGCCACATCCATCCGCGAAACCACGGGGCGGCGGCTGCACCGCTTCTCGTGGATCAACGAATGGAAGGAGCTGGCCGATGCCGATGGCAAGCCGCTGGGCATCGAACTGATTTTGCCGGACTGGTTCTATGCCGGGGTGATGGATGCGGCCCTGGTGCTGACCATCGACCCGGCATACTTCCGCCTGACGGGCGGCATCGAACGCTGGCTGTACCGCCTGGTGCGCAAGCACGGCGGCAAGCAGCCGGACGGCTGGCAATTCGACTTCCGGCACCTGTACCGCAAATCGGGCAGCGTAGCGCGCTTCTACGACTTTGCCGCCGACTTGCGCGCCTTGGTTGCGCGCCAATCGCTGCCGGGCTACGTCCTGGGCATCGAACTCGTACCGGAGGACAAAACCGAACTGCTCACGTTCCGGCCCGTGCCGCCCACGGCACGGGGATAAATCTGTGGGTAAGTTGTGAATATCCTGTGGATAGTGTCGTGCTATCAGGCAACGGAACACTCGTGCTATCAGGCAACACATCCTCGTGCTATCAGGCAACAAAAATGGCCGCAACCCGGCGCCATTGCTGGCTTTGCGCGCCCCTTAACTTACCTAACTTAACTACTCTAACTTTTAATAGAGAAGCGCCATATCGGTGGGCAGCTTCCAAAAACCAACAATCGGGACGGTCTGAACAGCAAAATCAGCCGAAGCACCATGCCCGTCTGGCAAGGCAAAAACAGACAGGCATTCCAGGTGGGAGGGCTGCGCCATGATTATTGCCTTGCTCAACCAGAAAGGGGGCGCCGGCAAGACCACACTCGCCACCCACATCGCTGGAGAACTCGCGCTGCGCGGTCAGCAGGTCATCCTGCTGGACGCCGACCCGCAGGGTTCCTCACTGGACTGGACGCAGCGCAGAAGTCAGCAAGGTTTGCCAAGGCTGTTCAGCGCCGTGGGCCTTGCTCGCGAAACACTGCATCAGGAAGCGCCGGAGCTGGCCAGACGGGCCGATCATGTCGTGATCGACGGGCCGCCACGCATCGCCGCCCTGGCGCGCTCCGCGCTGCTGGCGGCCGACTACGTGCTGATTCCCGTTCAGCCCAGCCCTTACGACTTGTGGGCCAGCGCCGAGATGGTGGCGCTGATCCGCGAGGCCCAGGTGTTCCGGCCCGCCTTGCAAGCGGCCTTTGTCATCAATCGACGGGTCAGCACCACGGTGATCGGGCGCGAAGCGCGCCAGGCGCTCGCCGACCAGCCGCTGCCGACGCTGCGCGCCGAGGTTCGGCAAAGAATTGTCTTTGCCGACAGCGTGGCCGCTGGGCGGCTGGCACGCGAAAAGGCGCCTGATGGTGCGGCGGCGCGTGAAATCACCGCGCTGGTCGATGAACTGCTGCGGTGGCCGACATGACAGCGAAGCCGCCACCGAACAGCAAACGTCCGGCCAAACGCGTCGGAATCGGCGCGCGTCCGCCCGCGAATCCGCACGCCGAGGCCTGGATTCGTCAGGGTGAGGCCAGCGCACTGAACAAGGGCGACTGCTACACCGCCCGCCTGACGCTGGACATCACCCCCGCCATGCGGGCGCGCATCAAGGTGTCGGCCTTCACGCAAGGCCTGACCGTGGCCGACCTGCTGCGCGGTCTGCTGGAGCGCGAGTTTCCAGAACATCGCAAAGAGGACACGCCATGAATACATCCGCTTCGCCTGCTTTTGGCGCGGCGACGGCGGCATCGCTGCCGCTATCCGCCACGCTTGCCAACCAAGCCAACAGCGTGCCGCTGACGCGGGTGGCGCTCGCCACGATCGAACCGCATTTCAATCTCTATCTGCGTTTTGGCGAACCGGCACACATGATCCGGCTGGATCGCTGGCGGCGCTGGGCGGTGTTTATGCCGGGCGTGATGTTCTGCCGCGTCCGCTGGCAGGCCAACGATTACGGCACGGTACGCTGGCAGCTCATGGTAATGCAGGCTTGCACACCGTTGGACGCGGCGCAGCGCATTCCCGGCGTGCAGCCCGGTGCGCGTTTGCTGCTGAACGTCGAAGGTAATCATCCAGTTCGTTCTGTGCTGGAGCGCATTGACGCCATCGAGGCGCTGGGCATCGTGCCCGCCGCTACATCGCCAGCGTACTGGCGCACGCTGGGCAACCGTTTGGCGGCCCGCCTGGCGTTGCCCGAATACACCATTGAGCGGCACACTGCCTGGCTGGCTGGGAGGGCGCTGTCATGACCCCCGATTCCACCACCGCCCGCACACCCGAAGTCGCGCCGTTTCCTCGCTCACGCGTGCGCGCTCGCATCGTCCTGGCGGGCTTCGCCGCCGTTGGCCTCGCGGCGCTCGCCTGGGCGACGTTCGTGCAGCCGCTACCGCGCCTGATCTACAACCCGTCCAGCAGCGTTCCGGCCGGCTGGTATCGCGTCAAACCATTCCAACATCAGTCCGGTTCGCTGCCCCGTCGGCTGGAAGTGGGCAGTATTGTTCTGACTCGATTGCCTGCTGACGCCGCCGTACTGGCCGCGCAGCGCGGCTACCTGCCCGCACATATCCCGCTGCTCAAACGTGTGGGCGCCGTCGCGCCGCAGCACGTCTGCATTATCGACGGTCAGGTGCGTATCGACGGCGTGCCGGTGGCCGCCGCACTGCCTGCCGACCGGCTAGGCCGGCCGCTGCCCTTCTGGCCGCATTGCCGACCACTCCTTGAGAGCGAACTGTTCCTGCTGAGCGCCACACATCCGGCGTCGTTCGACAGCCGTTATTTCGGCCCGGTCAGCGCATCCGGCGTGATTGGCGTCGCGCATCCGATCTGGCTGGAGACACATCCATGATGGCCGCCGATTCGCTGCACGTTGCCGTGCATCTCATCGTGCCATCGGGCATGCTGTTCCGGCTGCTGCCGCCGTGTCGTCGCGCGTGCAGCACGGGCGCATTCGCGCCGCGCCTCGCGCAACATCCGGCGCAGCCGTCCAACGAGCAGGCGTCTTGCCTCGAACGCGCCCGGCCTGCGGCCATTGGCGCGTTCGCCGGCGGGCTGGCTGTCGGCAGCACAGCGCTGCCGGACCGCCGACGCCCGGAGCGAAAGCGACAGGCAAAGGCGGAAGGCAAGACAAAAGGGGGCGGCACACAGCCGCCCGCAAAGCCAGTCTGCACGTGGGGGTGGCGCGGCACGACGCGGCGTTGCCGTCGTGCCGCTGGGGGCGCAAGGCTCGCGCCAAGAGAGGGCTTGCCGCGTGCTTCACACGACCGGCTACGCCGCAGCTTCAGTCAGAACTTACAGAAAGCGTAGCCATGAGCGACCGCCGCGATGATGATTTCCGGGTGCGCCCCAGCGCCCCGAAGAACCGGGGCAAGGGTCAAGGCCAAGGTTTTATTTCCAAGGTGCTCAAGCAGACCGGCAAGGCCAGCGGGGGCAAGTCCTCGATGCGTCATTCCGCAGCCGGTAGCCGTGGCGCACGCACCGGTCAGCGTCCCGGCGCACGCCTGGGTCGCGGCCATACGGCGGCGCGCTTCGCAGGCGCCAATCTCACGCCATTCTCGCGGCGCGTGACCATTAAGACGCTGCTGGTCAATCAGCAACGTGCCAGCCCACAGTCGCTTGCCAAGCACCTGCGCTACATCGAGCGTGACGGCGCGGGCCGCAATGGCGAGCCAGGCCAAGCCTATGGGCCACAGACGGACGTCGCCGATCTGGATGCCTTCAAGGAACGCTGCGCAGACGACCGGCATCATTTCCGCTTCATTGTCTCGCCCGAAGATGGCGCGGAGCTGGGTGACCTGCGCACCTACACCCGGCATCTGGTGAACCGCATGGAAGCCGACCTGGGCACGCGCCTGGATTGGGTGGCGGTGGATCACTGGAATACCGACAACCCGCACACCCACCTGATCGTGCGCGGGCGCGACGAGACCGGTCAAGACCTCATCATTGCGGGCGACTATATCGCCCAGGGCTTGCGTCATCGCGCTTCTGAGCTGGCGACCGAATGGCTGGGGCCGCGCACCGAGCTGGAAATCCAGCAGGCCATGCAGCGCGAAGTGGAGCAGGAACGGTGGACGAGCCTGGATCGCACCCTGCAACGTGAGATCGGAGAGGATGGACGGGTGCAGATCCAACGCTTCAATGAGCCGACATTGCAACGCCAGCGCCTGTTGCTGATCGGTCGCCTGCAACGCTTGCAGCGCCTAGGGCTGGCCGATGAAATACAGCCCGGCACCTGGGCCATGCACACCGACGCTGAAAAAATCTTGCGCGCCCTGAGCGAGCGGGGCGACATTATCCGCACCATGCAGCGGGCCATGAGCGGAAAACAACGCGAACTTGCCGTATTCGAGCCGGGCCAAGATGATGATGGAGGTGGACGCGTCATCGTTGGGCGCGTGGCGGCCAAGGGGCTGGATGATGAGCTGCGCGACCGGGGCTATCTGGTGATCGACGGCGTGGACGGCAAGGCCCATTACGTTGCACTCAATGCTCGCGACGAACCGGCCAACTATCCAACCGGCGCGGTGGTGGAAGTGAAGGGTTCCGCCGACATTCGAGCGGCTGACCGCAACATCGTGGAACTGGCAAGCGACGGTTTGTATCGTATCGATCACCACCTTGCTATTGAGCAAGGTCGCGCCAAAGCTGGTCGCGACCCGCAGGAAGTCGTCGCGGCGCATGTTCGCCGGCTGGAAGCCCTGCGCCGCGCCGGAATTGTGGAGCGCGTGGCTGATGGACTATGGAAAGTACCGCGTGACCTCCCCGAACGTGGCCGCCAGTATGACGCGCAGCGGCAGGGAGGTGTGGCGGTGGAACTGAAATCACCCCTTCCCATCGAGCGGCAAACTCGCGTGATTGGGGCCACCTGGCTTGATCACCAGTTGATTGGCCGCGGCAAGGGGCTGGAGGATATGGGTTTTGGTGGCGAGGCCAAACAAGCCATGCAGCAGCGCGCCGACTTCCTCGAAGAGCAAGGACTGGCCCAGCGGCGCGGGCAGCGCGTGATCCTGGCGGGCAATCTGCTGAGCACGCTGCGCAATCGGGAACTGGCGCGGGCTGCCAAGGACATTGCCGCCGAAACCGGTCTGGAGCATCGGCCCGTGGCTGATGGGCAGCGCGTGGCCGGTATCTACCGACGCTCAATCATGCTCGTCAGCGGGCGTTACGCGATGCTTGATGACGGCATGGGGTTCAGTCTGGTGCCGTGGCGACCGGTGATCGAGCAGCGGCTGGGCCAGCAGATCGCCGCAACAGTGCATGGCGGTGGGGTGTCGTGGGAGATTGGGCGACAGCGCAGCCCTTCCGTTTGAAATTTTACTTTGTGATTAGTCATCCGCCTCAGTGATTAACCACTCCCTGAATGCCGCTAGTGTGGGTAGATTGGCGCACTCGGGTCGGTAAACGATGTAATAAGAGGCATTCAACGCTAAGCTGATGTCTGGGAATAGCCTCACGAGGCGCCCGCTCGACAGATCGTCGCGGGCCATGATGCTGCGTGCGAGCGCGATGCCATGCCCCTCAATAGCTGTCTGCAGCACGGCTGCAGAGTTATTGAGGGGCATGCCGCGATGGATCGTCGCTGTGTCGCTAACGCCGGCTTTCTTCATCCATTCCTCCCAGGTCGGGAAGCCCGCATGGCCGGCCATCGTCAAGTCATGGATCAGCGTTTCGCGAATTAGATTACTTGGCTTGCGTAGTTGCCTGAACTGATGCAGCAGCTCAGGGGAGCATACGGGAAAAGCTTCTTCATCCATGAGCTTGTCGGCCTTCAGGCCTGGCCAGTCCCCCATGCCGTAGCGCACACCGATATCGATGCGCTGGGCTGCGAAGTCTACCGATTTGTGGTTGGTGTCCAAGCGTACATCGATGTCCGGACAAGCTGTCTGGAATCGATCTACCGAGATGAAGTGCAGTCCCCGGGCTTATATGCGAGAAACCGATTAGCTGGTTTGAAGGCGATTTCCAAGCGAGTTCGAAGTATGCTGATGGGTTATGGAGAGGCGGCACCAGCACTTCGTCGAGCCATATCAATGCCATTTAGTACCGCCTGGGCCGCTTCCGAACCGGCCGGGAACTGTTCTAGTAATTGTTGCCAATAGCCAATAGCCGCCTGATATTCGCCGCGCTCGAATGCAGCCCTTCCCGCCAAGGTGAGGGCGAATGGTTCGTCCGGGTCGAGGGTAAGGGCGCGGTCAAGTAGTCGCGTGGCTTCCTGGGTAAATCCGCTTGCGCTGCTGCGTGCGATCACTTCGGCATATTCCGCCAGGGAAAGCGGGTCCGCCTCGATGATGGGAGCAGCTTTGGAAAAAGCTTGGGCTGCATCTGCATATCTTCCAAAGTATCGATAAGAGCGGCCCAACATCAGCCAGCCCTCGGGATCGTCCGGATTTTCTTTCAGGCGCGCCTCTAGAGATTCCACCATCTTCTGCACATCAGCCTGAGTCATTGTGGCAGCACTGGGAGCTGGGGCGGGCCGCGTTGCGGCCGGGCTGCCAAGGTATGCGTACACCAGCAGGGCGGCCACAGGCAAGACGATGCCCACTACCGCGGCTGCTCGTCGGCTGTTATGCGCACCGGTAGCGGGAGCCGAGCCAGGTATCGCCTCATCCAGCGCGCGGCGCTGCAACTCTTGCTTGGCCACGGAAAAATCGTGCTCGGATAGTGTACGGTTTGCGACGTCTCCTTCCAATTCAGCCAATTGATCGCGCAAAACTGTTGCGTTGACCGAGTGATGCCCGATCTCATCACCTTGGCCTGGGCCGCGCCAAAGGGCGCGGCCGAGCCACAATGCCACCGTTGCGCAAAGCAACGACACAATGCCAGCGAAGAGCAAGCTCATGATGAATTACCTTTTGAATGAGTTTCGCTGGTGCTGCGCTGTAAAAGGGCGTCAGCCATGCGTTGTTCGTCATCGTCAAGCGGGTCAGGCGCGGCGTTTCTATTTCGGCGCCGCAGTGTCATGGCGAGCACCAGGAGCCCGCCCACCATCAGCAGCATGGGTCCGAGCCACAGAAAGAGCGTGGTAGCTTTCAATGGCGGCCGATAGAGTATGAAGTCGCCATACCGCGCCACCAGGAAATCCTGAATCTGAGCTTCTGACCGTCCCGCCTTGATCTGATTACGAATCAGCTCCCGTATGTCCCTCGCAAAGTCAGCGCGCGAGGCGGCAATTGATTCGTTCTGGCACACTAGGCAGCGCAACTCGGTGGCGATATCCAGCATTCGCGCCTCAATCGCGCTGCCGTTGCTCCAGACGGGCTGGCAAACCAGTGCGCAAAGCAGCAACAGCCATATACGCCTCATTTCTGCAGCTCCCGAACCAGGGGCAGGATGGTGTCGCGTGCATCGCCGAAGCTGACCGCCCCGATATGCTTGTAGCGGATGACACCCTGTTTATCGATGACATACGTTTCCGGCACGCCATAAACGCCATAGTCGATACCGACGACGCCTTCGGAATCTGTGATCACTGCTTCATAGGCATTGCCATGGCGCTGTAGCCAGGCGATTGCATCATCGGCTATATCCTTGTAGTTCAGGCCGACAATCGACAATCCGTGGGTGGTGGACAAATCGGTAATGACGGGGTGCTCTTCAAGGCAGGGCGGGCACCACGATGCCCAGACATTCAGCAGCCACACCTTGCCGTCCATGGATTGCGGCGAGAATGTTTCGTCCGGGGCTGCCAACTTGGGCAAACTAAAGACGGGCGCCGGTTTGCCGATAAGCGGAGAAGGCACTTCGCTGGGCTTCAACGTCAAGCCGATGGCCAATAAGCCTATCAGCAACAGTAGTCCGGTCAAAGGCCATAAAAAACGATTCATGCGCCGGCTCCATGGGCCGCCGTGTCTGTTTGGCGCCGGCGGCGTTTAAGCCGGTAGCGGCGATCACTGATGGCCAGCAGCCCGCCAAGCGCCATCAAGATACAGCCGATCCAGATCCAGTCGACAAACGGCTTGTAGTAGACCCGCACGCTCCATGACCCATCGCCCAGAGGTTCGCCCAGGGACACGTACACGTGCCGCAGGCCGTTGGCGTCAATGGCCGCTTCTGTCATCGGCATGTCCGACGAAAAGTAATCGCGTTTCTCGGGGTGGAGTGTGCGCAGGGTTTTGCCGTTCTTTGAAAGCAGCACGTCACCGATTTCCGCCTCGTAGTTGGGGCCTGTTGCCTTGGTGACCCCGCGGAACGTCAAGTCATAGCTTCCCGCCTGCACCGTAGCGCCGGGTTCCATGCGTAGGTCTTGTTCGGTTTCATACCCCATGACTAGCGTGACGCCCGTGACAAACACGGCAATGCCAAAATGAGCCAGATGCATTCCCAGCCAGCTGCGCGGCTGTTTCAGCGGGCCACTGCGGGTGGCGCGCACACGTTGCATCACGCCGATGGCCACCGACGCCGCGATCCAGGCCGCTAGGCCCAGTCCCAGCGCTATCAGCACAGACCATCGCCCCAGCAAGAGCGGGGCACCGATGCCGACGATCAGCGCTATCCATGCGGGATGCAGAAGCTGCTTTGTCAAGGCCGCGATTTTCGCCGATTTCCAGTTGGCTGCGGGCCCTATGGCCATGAGCAGCAGGGCGGGAATCATCAGCGGCACGAAGATGGCATTGAAGTACGGGGGACCGACCGAAATCTTGCCTAGGTCGAAGCCGTCGAGCAGCAGCGGATACAGGGTTCCGAGGGTTACGGCGCCGGCCGCTGCAGCCAGCAGCACATTGTTCACCAGCAAGAGAGTCTCGCGCGACACCAATGAGAATTGGCCGCCTGTGCTTACTTTGGGGGCGCGCAGAGCAAAGAGCACTAATGATGCTCCCACCACAACAGCAAAAAGAATGAGCAGGAACACGCCTCTTCGGGGATCGGTGGCAAAGGCGTGCACGGACGTCAGCACACCCGAACGCACCAGAAAGGCCCCCAGCAGGGAAAATGAGAACGTACAGATGGCAAGGAGCACTGTCCAGTTCTTGAAGCTGCCGCGTTTTTCCGTCACGGCCAAGGAGTGAATCAGGGCAGTGCCGACAAGCCAGGGGATGAAGGACGAGTTTTCCACGGGATCCCAGAACCACCATCCGCCCCATCCGAGTTCGTAATAGGCCCACCAGCTACCCAGGGCGATGCCCAGTGTCAGAAACAACCAGGCAGCCGTAGCCCAGGGCCGGGACCATCGCGCCCAGGCAGAATCCAATTTTCCGGCCAGTAAGGCGGCCACGGCAAATGCGAAAGCCACCGAGAACCCGACATACCCCATATACAGTAAAGGTGGATGAAGTATCAGGCCGATATCCTGCAGTAGCGGATTCAAGTCCATCCCCTCCATGACGGGAGGCATCAGCCGCTCGAACGGATTGGAAGTTGCCAGTACAAACAGCAGAAATCCGACGGTGACCAAGCCCAGCACGCCCAGTACGCGCGCCACCATAGCCTCCGGCAGTTGTCTTGAAAAAAAGCTTACGGCAAACGCCCATCCGGTTTGCATCAGCAGCCACAACAGCAGCGACCCTTCGTGTCCACCCCACGTCGCGGCGATTCGATAGAACCAGGGAAGTTGAGAGTTGGAGTTCTGCGCCACGTAGAGAACTGAAAAGTCGTTGGCGAAGAACGACCCGCCAAGCGCGATAAAGCTGATGGAAACCAAAAGAAACTGAGCGCGTGCGGCGGGACGCGCGAGGGCGATCCAGGCGGCATTGCCACGCGCGGCGCCCGCAAGGGCCAGGCTGGCCTGCGCTAGCGCCACGAACAGCGCGAGTATTAGGGAGAAATGTCCGATCTCGGGAAGCATGGCGATCATGGCCTCCCTGCATTGGTGGCTTTCTCGGCTTCGTTCAAGGCGTGCTGAGCTTCGGGAGGCATGTAGTTTTCATCATGCTTTGCCAGTACCTCCTGGGCCAGGAACCGGCCGCCAAGCTCAAGCCTGCCTTGCACCACTACGCCCTTGCCTTCGCTGAAGAGGTCAGGGAGTATGCCCGTGTAGCTGACGGGTACCGTCTTGGCGTTGTCGGTCACGACGAACTGCACGGTTAGGCCGTCACGCCGTACGCTGCCCGCTTGCACGATCCCCCCGACGCGGAAGAGGCGTTCCTGGGGAGCTTCGCCCGCATTGACCTGCGTAGGCGTAAAGAAGAACACAAGATTATTCTGGAATGCATTGAGGACGAGCGCCGTCGCAATGGCGATGGCGGCCAGCCCGCCTCCAATGAGCAAGCTGCGTTGATGGCGCTTCTTCATTGGACTGCCTTTTTTTGCATGCGCTGCTCGCGAACTGCTTGCAGCAGCGCTGATCTACGGCGCCGTCCAAGAAGCATCTGTTCGGCGCACACAGCGATGATGGACATTCCCATGGCGCCCCATACGTATGCACCATAGCCGCCCATGGCCAGGAATTCAGTTGGACTTGACCATGTCATTCTTGCATCTCCTTCAATTCGTTCAGCCACCCGGCATGGCGCTCGCGCTCCAGAATGATGCAGCGCATACGTCTTAGTGCGGTGGCGATGGTGTACGCCCAGGCGGCCAGGGCCATGAGCAGCATGCCGGCCAGCATGATCGTTGCCATGGACGGAGCGCGTGTCAGCGAGACCGAGGCCCCCTGATGCAGGGTGCTCCACCACTGGACCGAGAAATAGATAATCGGAATGTTCACCACGCCGACAAGAGCCAGCACGGCAGCGGCCTTGTCGCCGCGTCGAGGGTCGTCCACGGCCGACTGGAGCGCAATGAAGGCCATGTACAAGAAGAACAGAATCAGTTCTGAGGTCAGGCGCGCATCCCACACCCACCAGGCTCCCCACATGGGCTTGCCCCACAAGGCGCCGGTCCATAGGGAGAGAAAGGTGAACATGGCGCCGGTGGGGGCCAGGGCCGATGCCATCATGGCCGACAGGCGGCTGTTGAGAACCAGCCCCACTGCGGCCCAGAAAGCCATCACCAAATAGATGAACATCGACATCCATGAGGCGGGCACATGCACGAAGATAATGCGGTATCCCTCGCCTTGCTGGGCGTCGGTGGGCGCCATGAAGAAACCTGCGTATAACCCCGCCGCAGTCAACAGGACGGAGGCTGCGCCAAACCACGGGATCAGGCGCCCAGCAAGCGGATAAAACGTTCTTGGCGATGCGTATTTGAACCAGTTGATCATCTGTTTTTCATTACTCCAGCGCAATCTTCAGCGCGGCAGCCGTCGCCCAAGGAGCAAAAAACGCGGCCAGCACCAACATCGCTCCCAGCAGCGAAATATTCGCGCCTGTGCGTGCCCCGCCGGTGGCGACGTCAACAGCGGCCGTGCCAAAAATCAACACCGGTACGTAAAGCGGCAAAATCAGCAGTGTCAGCAGCACGCTGTTGCTGCGCAAGCCCAATGTCAGGCTGGCTCCAATCGCTCCAAGCAGGCTCAGCACCGGGGTGCCGAGCAATAACGAGGCTGTCAGCGCGTATAGAGATGAAGGCGGCAAGTCGAATTGCAGTGCCAAAAATGGCGCCAGCAATGTCAGCGGCAGGCCGGTCAATAGCCAGTACGCGACGACTTTGCCCAATATCAGTACGCCCAACGGAGCGGGGGACAGGAGCAGTTGCTCCAGGGTCCCGTCCAGATAATCCCGTTCAAACAGGCGATTCAACGAGATCAAGGTGGCCAGCAATGCGGCAATCCAGAGAATGCCGGGTGCAATCTGTCTGAGTATGTCTCGTTCAGCGCCAACGCCCAATGGAATCAAGCTGACCACGATGACAAAGAACGAAAGCGAAGTCAGGACTTCGGACTTGCAACGCATGGCGACTTTTAAATCATGTTTGATCACTCCATGGAAAGAAGCCAGCCCCAGGGGCGCACTCATGTGCTTATCCGCATGTGATGTGATACGTCGCATGCTTCAGTTTCATCTCATGATGCGTCGTGACAGCGGCTATTCCGCCACGGCACAGGTGCCGGTCTATCGTTTCCGTCACCCATTGGGCGGCTTTGCTGTCCAAGGCGGCCAGAGGTTCGTCCAATACCCACAAAGGGCGTTTTTGCAGTACTAATCTAGCCAAGCTCACTCGACGCTTCTGTCCTTCAGACAAGAGCCGCGTCGGCAGATTTTCCTTGCCTTGCAATCCGACCTGATGCAATGCCGTGTGTATCGCACTTACGCTGGACGGTTCATTCGCCAGGGTCAAGGCAAACTGCAGGTTTTCCTCTGCATCTAGCTCTTCCTTCAGTCCTGGGAGGTGGCCTGCGTAAATGAGCTGACATCGGTATTCTTCATCCAGAGAGTCGATCTTGCGCCCGTGCCAGTACAGTGCGCCAGCAGCGGGGGCTGCCAGCCCCACAAGTGTGCGTAGCAGACTCGTTTTTCCACTACCGTTGTCGCCATGAATCACCAGACACTCTCCGGCCTTGAGATGAAAACTCAGGCCGTTGAACAAGCTGCGATCACCGCGTACACATTCTAGGTTGAGAGCTTTGAACAACTTCACCTCAATTTATGGGATTACTCCCAATCGGTAAAAGCGCAGGTTGCATGTGTTGATTCACTCACACTGCTCAGCGCATTCGTATGGGTAATGACCCGTTCGATTGGGCCAATCATTACACACGATACGCCAACCCGATTAAGTCAATATTAAAGGCGCAGTGGCCGTATGTAACTCCGGTTTCAGCCTTTGGGCCGGTTTGAACTGGCGGAGGCTGTCAGGTTTGCTTCTATTCGCAGAGTCACACGAAAGGCGGCTGATCCAAAAACCGTTCTGCGTCCAGCGCCGCCATGCAGCCGAATCCGGCGGACGTGATGGCTTGACGGTAATGTTGATCGGTCACATCGCCAGCGGCGAACACGCCTTCCACTGACGTCTGTGTCACATTTCCGCTAAGTCCCGAATTGATTTCTAGGTAGCCGTTGTTCATGGCCAACTGCCCCTCGAATAGCGCGGTATTAGGATGATGACCGATAGCTACAAAGAAACCCTGTGCATCGATGTCGCGAGTGCTGTCGTCGGATACCGACTTGATACGCACGCCGGTAACGCCCGTATCGTTGCCCAGCACTTCATCAATGGTGTGATGCCAGACGGGTTCAATCTTTCCCGTAGCAGCTTTCTCGAACAGCTTATCCTGAATGATCTTCTCGGCGCGTAACGTATCGCGGCGATGGATCAGATAGACCTTGCGGGCAATGTTGGACAGATATAGTGCTTCCTCGACTGCTGTGTTGCCGCCGCCGACCACTACCACGTCCTGCTCCTTGTAGAAGAAGCCGTCGCAGGTGGCACAGGCCGACACGCCGCGTCCCATAAATTTTTTTTCTGACTCAAGCCCCAGATATTTAGCTGTTGCGCCGGTCGCGATGATGAGAGCGTCACAAGTGTACTCGCCACTGTCGCCGACAAGTTTAAAGGGACGTCGCGACAAGTCGCTGGTGTGGATGTGATCGAACACCACTTCCGTATCGAAGCGCTCGGCATGTGCCTGCATGCGGCTCATCAACTCCGGCCCCACCAAGCCGTGTGCGTCGCCAGGCCAATTATCGACCTCTGTAGTAGTCATCAACTGACCACCTTGCTGTAAGCCAGTAATGACCATGGGCCTAAGATTGGCTCTTGCTGCATAGACGGCGGCGGTCCATCCCGCAGGGCCTGAACCAAGGATAATGAGAGAACGGTGCGTGCTCATTCGATCACTCCAAGTGTTGCTTGACGAATTTGTTCAATTGGGCCTTTCCAATCGCTCCTACCGCTCGGTTCACGAGTGAACCATTCTTGAATACCAGCACTGCGGGTATGCTCTGAACCTCGAAGCGATGCGCCAATTCCGGCGCATGATCAACGTTGATCTCGCCGAATTGGGCGTTGTCGGCCATGTCACTGGCAGTTTGCTTGAATGTGGGCGACATGGCCCGGCATGGTCCACACCATTCAGCCCAGAAGCGCACAACGTGTACGCCGGGTAGGCCAATGGCGGTATCAAAATTTTCGGAGGTGAGTTCTTTGATCATGGATAAGTTTCCAGGCAAGAGGGATGAAAGGTTTGGCGGTGCTGCTCAATGAGCGGCTAAGCCAGACCGTTGGACTGAAATGGACGAGCAGAATTACCGAGGACCGTCATGCTGCTTAGAAGCATGGCGACGGCGGCCGCACCGGGGGTAACGCCGATATGCAAGAACAACGCAACGATTGCAACGTTGTAGATGATCGAGAAAAAGAGGTTTTGACGGATTCGCCGCATGATGTGGCGGGCCATTTGACGTGCCAGGACCACTTGGCTCATGCCGCCTCGCGTGATCACCACGCCTGAGGCCGTGACGGCGATGGCATTTGCACCAGTGACGGCCACACCGCAGCCGGCCGCAGCAAGGACCAGCGTGTCGTTGATGCCGTCGCCGACAAAAACAGTGTCATGCCCATGTTTCTGAAGGATTGCGACTTTGTCGTCCGGCTTGCTGGCTGCGTGAACGTGCTTCGGCGCAAAGCCAAGTTTTTCACCCACCCAGTTTGCCGCCATGGCGTGATCGCCCGTTACCAGCAGAGTTCGACAGCCTTCTTTACGCAGGAAGTTCAAGGACTTCAGCGAATCGGCCCGGATATTGTCTTGCAGTTCGATTTTGCCTTCCCATCGTCCGTTACGAGAAATGTGCGCTGTGGCGCTTGGTGCTGGGCCTGTTGCGGGATCAGCGGCTGCTTCCTCCTTCTCGGTGCAGCGCACGCCCTGCCGCTCCAGCCACTTGACGGCTCCGATCAGCCATGTCGCCCCATCGGGCGCGATATAACGTACGCCGGCCGGATGCCGCTCCACAAGGGGCGTCAGCGGCAGATCTTCGATTCCACGAGAACGAGCATGCTGGACGATGGCGTTGGCCACAGGATGGGCAACGCCTGTTTCCGCGTTCGCGACGACTCGTAGGAGATCGTCGGGCGCCAGGTGCTCGCTTGTCATGCGCGCCACTGTCAATTGCCCCGTCGTGAGCGTTCCCGTCTTGTCAAACGCAAATGTGCGGCCTCGCGCCAGGGCTTCGACACTGGCGGGATCCCTGAACAGGATGCCGGCGCGCGAAGCGCGAGCACTGCCTGTCGAGAATGCCAGCGGCAGGGCAAGCCCGACGGCGCAGGGGCAAGCCGCGACGAGTACCGAGAGCGAGGCTAGTAATGCGTGGTCGACGGCCATACCCATCCATAGGTGGCGCATGAGCGCAAGCAGCGATATCGCGCCAGCCACTGGAAGTAGCCATCGGGCAAATTGTTCGGCGAGTTTCGACATCGAGGACTTCGCGCCGAACAGCTCATGCATGCGCAGACCCAGTTTATCGGCATATCTTTCGCCTTGAGATTTTTCCACCCGCAGCACTAACGGGGCCTGCAGATTCACCATGCCGGCATGCAGGTACTCGCCGGCGCTGCGCTCCAGCGGCAGAGATTCTCCCGTCAGCAAAGACGTGTCTACCTGCGACGCGCCCTTTTCTATGAGCCCGTCGACAGGTATGCGTTCGCCAGCGAGCACGTAAACTAGTGAGCCCGTCTGGACCGACTCCAGCGCAACGATTTTTTTATTTCCGTCAGGCTGGATGATGCGTGCCGTTTCCGGCATGAGCTGGCGCAGGGCGTCGATCGCTACCATGCTGTGCTTGCGTGCCTGGATCTCGATCAGCCGCCCCACCAACAGGAATGTGATAAGCATCGTGGCGGCATCGACGTATACGGCGGGCGAATTTCGAGTGAGGTTCCATAGCGACAGCAATAAGGAGCCCCAGACGCCCAGCGATATGAGGGCATCCATGCCGGGAACTCCGGCTCGCACTGTTTTCCAGCCCGCCCGATAAAAATCGAGGCCACTGTATAGAACCACCGGCAGGCTGAAAATGGTTGCGGTCCAGCCTACCAGCAAGGCATCGATACCGGCCACGGCCTCGATGCCAAAGTAAAGCATCCAGGATCCCAGCATGCTCCACATGCCGAAGAAGGCGGCAACGATCAACTGCAGCCGTATCCGCGATGCTTGTTTTTCCAGGGATAGGTTCACCTCGTTGTCGTCCAGCAGCGGCGACATTTCGTAGCCTAGGCCCTGCACCCGATCAAAAAGCTTTTGAAAATCGAAGCGCGCCGGTTCCCACCGAACTAAGGCGGAGCCGGAGGTGAAATTTACGTTGCTCTCCAGCACTCCCGGCGCTTTATCGATGACGCGCTGCACCGCCATGGCGCAACTGGCGCAGAACATGCCGCGCACGGAAAAAATCATGCGTCCGGCGGGGCGCAGCGACTCTAGGTCCAATGTGTTGGCTGCGGCGGCCGTTGTCGTCGACTGCATGGCGTGATCAGTCCTCTTGTTCCGTACCCCCGCCGACGACCTTCCCGTTGACTGCCTTGCCGTAGAAGCTTTCCTCCCCATCATGGAATTCGACGCGCGCCTCTTCGAGGGTGCCGGTCTGACGGGGATCCTTGGGGCGTTCATGGCTGTCGACGAAAGCTGCAACGTCCCAAGCTTCCTGGTCGGTCAGCGAGAATGGCTTGCCCAGCGGCATGTTGGCCTTGATGAAGCCGGCGGCCGTATCGATACGCGCCATGCCCGCGCCCCAGTTGTAGGAGTTCGGGCCCCAGAGCGGGGGAAACACCACACCGCTGTCGGGATCTCGCTGGCCCTGGCCATCCGCGCCATGGCACAGGGCGCAGTTCTGCGCGTAGACTGTCTGTCCGCGCATCACGTCGTAGTCTTCTTCGGGTTTCTTGAGCTTGGGATAGCCTGAGCCAGGTAACTTTTCTCCCGTGGACGCACCATCGGCCATCCAATAGAAGTAGGTTGTCAAGTCGCGGTAGATATCGCTCCCGGCTGGTGGAGGCTGGCCCGATGGTGAGCCCTGTGCATTCATTGAGTACGTGAAACAGCCCTTGATGCGGTCCTCGATGGTACTGATTGACTTTGTCTTGCTTCGGTACGCTGGATAACGCACATAGGCGCCCCACATGGGAGCTGAATTTTCTCGGCGTCCGGCATCAAGGTGGCAATTGACGCAAGCGAGCGTATTGCCGACGTGCTCGGACACCATGGTCGACGTTTCCATGAAGATGGCGCGGCCTCGCTTGACGGCATCGCCGTAGGGACTGTCAGGAATACTGTTTTCCGATGGAGGTGAGTAATAGCCATCGGCACCGACTGGCATGCCGGCTGTGGGCGCAGCCCTGTCTGCTTGGTGTGTCTTGCGGTCGGACTCCATGGCTTCACGTGTGTAGACCTGGCTGCCGATCTGGGTAATGCCGCCTTTCTCGGAAGTGAAAGAGAACGACATCAGGCCGCTGTCATGAATCAGGTAGCCGGCGCCGAACAACAGGATGCCCAGTCCCGCGCTCCAGGCTAACCGCCGGGCGCCTGACATCCGCTTGCGTATGCCCGGCTCCGGCCGGTTAGAGGAATGGTTTTGTGTCATCTTGGCTCTCTATGCTTACTTGACAGTGTCGTCGCGGTCTCCCGGCAAGGACGCCGCATAATTGGATACCGCATACAGATCCTGGTAGGACAGTCGGCTCGCGATGTCGTCCATTAAGGATTGCGGTGAGTTGTGCCGGTGACCACCTTTCCAGGCGGCCAACTGGCCGAACAAGTATTCGGGCTGTTGCGCAGCCAGGGGCGGGAAGGAGACACCCACGCCTTGTCCCTGGTCTCCGTGGCAACTGACGCATGCAGGCACGTCCAGTTTCCAGTCACCTTTTTCGAACAGCAGGCGGCCTCTCTCCATGTCGGCATCGGAGTGCGGCAGCATCAACTGGGGGACGGGCAGGTTCGCATAGTAGGCCGTCACTTCCGCAATATCGTGAGCCGATAGTTCGCGCGCCACGTAGTGCATGGATTCGTTAATGCGCTCGTCGGAAGCGAAGTCGCGCAGCTGCTTGGCCAGGTATTCCTTTGAAAGGCCGGCAAGACGGGGGGTGTTGCCGGCACCCTCGCCCTGATCGCCATGGCAGGATGCGCAGCTCCACACGCTACCTCGGCCGGCATGGACCAGCTCGGGTGCATCCTGCGTCGCGATGGGAGTAGGCACTGCGGGCGTCACCGGCGCGACCGGGCCACTGGCGACCGTATCGGGCGAGCCGGAGTCCGTCCATGGAGCCAGGTCGCTTAGATAGATGCCGACGCCGGCCAGCGCCAAGGCGATGAGCACCGCCAGCAGGAAAATGGGAATCGGGCGGGGCGGCTCCCAAGGTTCGAATGTGGGATCGATGTCGTCGACACGGGGCGTTGTCGAGTGGTGATTAGTTTTCATGGCGTTCCTAACCCGCATGCCCGTCTGCCGCTGTTTCCGGACGGTGGTCATATCCGCGGTCCCTCTTCTGCAATTCCTCGTGGCTGGCCGGATAGGTGCGATCCAGGCTGAGCAGGTATTCGACGAGATCCAGCGCTTCTTTGCGAGCCACGACCACCCGGCCGCCCGGCGGCTGGAACTGGGCGGGCAGGCGCACCACGACGTCGTCCTGCGCAGCTTCATCCTTCACGTCGAACATATAGGGATATGAAGGCATGATGCTCCAATCGAAGATGGCGCGCGGCTGGTACAGGTGCGTCAGATGCCAATCGCGGCTTTTCAGGCGGGCGCCGACGTTGAGCAGGTCGGGGCCGGTACGCATGGTGCCCAGCAGGTGGGGCGTGTCGTAGAAATAGTCTCCCGGCGTCGAGGCGCGGCCCCAGCCGCGGGCGCCGTCGAATAGCGTTTGGCCTGTGGAGCGGGGCTGCTGGCTGTGGCAGTAGATACAACCGTTGGCGACGTACTGCTGGCGTCCGAACAACTGCTGCTCGGTGTAGGGCTGGAGCTGCGCCGGCGGCTGCGATGTGCGAAGCTGCCAGGCGGGCAGAATCACCAGCATCAGTGTGGCGAGCAGCAAGACGCCAATTGCGCCAATGAGAAGTGGCAAAAGTTTGTTCATGACGCTTTCACAGGAGCGAACGTATCGACGGAATTGGTGCTCGATTCTTTTTTCAGCAGCAGCAAGGCGAAATGTGCGGCAAAGACGAAGTGGCCCAAGGTCATCAACGTGCCGCCGATGGATCGGCCTTCAAGATAAGGAATCATCGATCGGGTGATTTCGGCAAAGCTCGATCCCGGATCCATCAACCCCATGCCTTGCAGGACGCCAGCGATGGTCAGGGAGACGAAGTAGATCGTGAATCCGACCACCACCAGCCAAAAATGCGTTTGCACCAGTTTCGGGTAGGGCCAGCGCCGGCCAACGATGTGCGGCATCATGTAATAGAGAGTGCCAAACAGCACAAGCGAAACGAAGCCATAGGCGCCCAGGTGTGCGTGCCCGACGGTGTAATGGGTGAAGTGAGTGATCGAGTTGACCGAACGTATTGCCTCGATTGAGCCCTGAAAGGAAGAGAGGGTGTACATCAGCGCGCCGATCCATACGAACCGGAGCGACATTGACTGCTTGAACGCCCACATGTTGGTGGCGACAGTGACGTGCTGGTTGATCGCAACGGCGATTACCGGGACAAACATCATGATGCTATGGACAACAGACAGCGTCACCGCCCAGGTCGGGATCGGTCCGCCCATCAGGTGGTGGATGCCGACCTGGCTGTAGAACAACGCCAGGCTCCAAAAACCGAGGAGCGAGACGTTGTATGAATACACCGGTTTGCCGATGATCTTGGGAATAATGTAGTAGGCCATGCCAACGCCCATGGGCGTCAGCCACAATCCCAGCACGTTATGGGCGAACCACCAATTCACTGTCGCCTGCTGAGCGCCCACGTGCAGGCCGGGTATGTTCGCCACCAGGAACAAGAAGGGAAACCACACCATGCCGGCTAAGAAATACCAGCCAGACACATAGATGTGACGTGATTTCCGCCGTGCAGCAGTCTCAATCGCAGGCCAGGCAAGGAAGAAACCGCCCAATGCAAGCACCAAGTCGATTTGCCATGGGAATTCCAGCCACTCAATGCCATCGGACCAGCCGTTAGCGACGGCGATGGTCCCACCCAGAACACCCAGCGTCCAAAGAAAGGCCCCAAGATAGGCCATATTGGGCCGTCGAAGGGGCGTGTGGAAGATTCGTGGCAACAGCCATAAAGCCACGCCGATGCCTGTGACCGAAAGCCAGCCATAGGCAACGATATTCAGATGTAGTGTGCGTGCACGGCCAAAAGTGATCTGTGCAACATCTGAGAGCCAATCTGGCCAGTGCAGTTTCAAAGATGCAATGACGCCGAACGTCGAGCCTATCAGTAGCCAGAGAATGCCAGCCGTGATTAGAACCAGAACTGGGCCCTTCCCGGCGTGATCGATGCCAGCTCGCAATACGTCGAACCGATGTGATTCGGCCTCGTTCTTTTTACCAAAAGAGGCGCTGTCATCGGGATGGCCGAGCTCTCCTTCCATGAAAATCGTGGAGGCTTCGGCTTTACCCACGAATATCAACTTATTGGCAACAGCCCAGACGAGAATGCCCAGCGCCACCAATGAAGCGACAAAGCTTGTCGCTAACAAAGTTCCCAGTATAGGTGTCATAGCATACGTGTCCGCTTCCAGTGGCAGCTGCGTTTGGTAGATTCGTAATCCGATGCCGCCACAGGAGGTACGCGGCAATCCAGATTAAAAGCAGCGAAATTGACGACACAATAAGTTGCCAGAATTAAGGCAGTATTAAGAGGTGAGGAACGGGTGAGCAAAGCCCGAAAGACTGTTAAGATTTTTGCTTGATAGAGAGTTCAGAGAATGTTTAGCGCCGGTACGCAAGGAGAATGAAATGCATATTTTGCTCGTCGAAGACGATCTCCTCGTCGCGAGCGGTATCGTGGCGGGATTGAGATTGCATGGTCTGACGATCGACCATGTGAGCACGGCTAACTTGGCGGATGCTGCATTGGCGACGTCATACTTTGATGTATGCATCCTTGACCTTGGGTTGCCGGACGAAGACGGAATGGTGTTACTGCGCCGCTGGCGCGAAGAAGGTCGTGATCTTCCCGTTCTCGTGTTGACGGCACGTGACGCACTCAGTCACCGTGTGGAGGGGTTACTTGGAGGGGCCGACGATTACCTGGTTAAACCTTTCGATTTGGATGAGTTGCAGGCTCGATTGCACGTACTGACGCGCCGGGTCGCAGGTCGTGTCACCGACTGCATGAATCACGGGGAACTGAAGTTCTGTTCGTCAACAGGCCGAGTATGGCTAGCCGATAAGCCGGTTACGCTGGCACGCCGTGAGCTGTCATTGCTGCGCGCGTTGTTGCAGAATCCTCAGGCCATCCTTAGCACAGAACAGCTTTGTGATAGCGTCTATGGTTACGAGCAGAACGTGGAAAGCAATGCGATCAACGTCCATATTTATCATTTGCGCCGCAAGCTTGGAAACAATATTGTCGAAACAGTGCGTGGACTCGGTTATAGGCTTGGTTCAGCCGAGAAGGTAGTGGGAACATGAGTCTGCGCTTGCGCCTTTTGCTGTATATCGGTATTTCGCTGACTGCGCTTTGGACTTTGGTGGCGACCTGGATGTTCATTGACGCCCGTCAGTCGTTAGGCCAGGCATTGGACAACCGTCTGGCGGCGTCCGCACGAATGGTTGCCGGGCTGGTTTCCCAATTTCCCGAACCTCAAGATATTGCCGCAATGGGTGATAAGCCATTGGACGTCGTCGCCCGAGATGGGGTGGCGTGCGAAGTAAGCCTCGTGCGCGGTGAAGTCGTGATTGAAACCGTGGCACGTACGGCAGGCAGCCCGGAACTGATGCATGCTGATCCAGGCTTCAGTACCTATATATACGGTAATAAGCGATGGCGTACCTATGTACTGCGGCAGGGCGACGTTCAGATCGCTACCGCCGACAGCATCGACGTCAGAGAGGCATTGGTCAAAGAGTTGATCCTTTCGGCAGGGGTGCCGTTCGTTGTCGCTTTGTTTGGCACCCTGATCGTGCTGTGGTTGGGCATTACCCGTGGACTGGCGCCCGTGGAGCGTATTCGTAGCCTTCTGGCACGGCGCCGGCCCGGCGACGATAGTCCATTGCCTGAGGTGAAGGCCCCTGTAGAGTTACAGCCGCTCCTGCATACGATCGAGCAACTTTTGGAGAGACTGCAGGACGCAATCGTGCGAGAGCGCCGATTCACCGATAGCGCGGCGCACGAATTGCGTACTCCCCTTACCGGTGTGAAAACACACATTCAAGTGGCGAAGCTTGCGTTGCAACGGCGAGATGAAAAAGCCACCATGGAAGCAGCCCTCACCAGCGCAGACCAAGGGGTACAGCAGCTGCAGAATATCCTTCAGCGTTTGCTTGATCTGGCGCGGTTAGAAGGCCATTCTGTCGCGAAGGAGGTTAGCGATCCGATTGAGGCTGCATCCATTGCAATTGAGGCATTGAAGCCAATGTACGGTGATTCTATAGGTAGGATATCGGTGCAAGGGGCTGACAACTCGCGACCGGTACGCGCCGCCCGACCACTTCTAGTTGGGGCAATTCAAAACCTAATTGATAATGCAATACGCTACGCGCCCACCGACACTCCCATTACGATTCGCTTGGAGCCGCAAAGCAATGGCACCATGCACATTAGTGTGCTGGACGAAGGCGCTGGCCTGAATGCGCAAGAGCGGGCTCAAGCAGTTAATCGGTTTTGGCGTGGAGACCCAAAAATACCCGGCTACGGACTAGGCCTATCTATTGTGAACGCGATTGCACGTCGACATGCGGGCGCATTTGAGCTTCTGGAACGGGATGGCGGCGGGCTGGAAGCACGACTTACGCTTCCAGTAGCGGGCGATACTACGCTTTCTTGAGTTTTCTGCGAAGCCTTAAGCTTCCCTTAATCCTGCAGGTGCATGATTCACCTAAGTTTACCTGCAGGAGTTCAGCTTGTCTGTCTATCGGATTGCCCGTGCGGCTCTCGTACTGTTTTGTTTTGCCGTTGGAAGTGCCTGGGCAGGCAATGGTCTGTTTTCGTCGGCCACGGAGCCCGAATTTCTTGAAGCCTCAGACGTATTCAAGGTAGAGGAGGTGAGGCAGCAAGGCGGAGAGTATATAGTCGAAGGGCAGATTGCCGACGGCTATTATGTCTACCGCCACTCGTTGAAGCTGGTCGACGACAACGAGAATGCTGTTGATCTGGCTCTTCCCTCTGGAACGCCCCGGCATGACGAGTTTTTTGGCGATACCGTCATCTACACCGGCGATACGGCCCGTCTGCGCTTCCCGGCGGCTGTAACCGGCCCACTGACACTGCATTGGCAAGGCTGTGCAGAAGACGGTATCTGCTATCCACCGCAAACCATACAGATCAGCGCGGCAGCATTAACCGCGGCGGTTGACGGACAGGCAATCGAACAACCGCCTGAGCCCGCTTCAACTGAGCTGGCCCTGGAGAGCAGGCCTGGTTCGGCCAGCATACCTTCGAGCGCCCGTGTCGGCGAGGATCAGGCGGCGGCTCAGCGGCTTGCGACGCTGGGGCCTGTCGCGGGTACGCTGCTGTTTTTTGGATTCGGCCTGCTGCTGGCTTTTACGCCTTGCACTTTACCGATGATTCCCATCGTCTCTACCATGGTGGTTGGCAGCCAGGCCAAGCCGCGGCGAGCTTTCATCCTGTCATCATCATACGTCCTGGCGATGGCCGGCACATACGCCGCCGTGGGAGTGGCAGCCGGACTGGCGGGCGCCAACTTGCAAGCCACACTGCAATCGCCGTGGCTGCTCGGCGCCTTCGCCGCGCTGTTTCTCATTCTGGCTAGCTCGTTATTCGGCCTGTTCGAGCTGCGCTTGCCGTCCGCCCTGATGAATCGCATCCAGGCAGCAGGGCCGGCACGCTCAGGCGGTAGTGTCACCGGGGCGGCTGTGCTGGGCTTGCTGTCGGCCCTTTTGGTCGGTCCGTGCATGACCGCACCCTTGGCGGGCGCACTGCTGTACATAGGTCAGACAGGCAGTGCGGTCCAAGGCGGGCTGGCTCTGTTTGCGCTCGGCCTGGGCATGGGCCTGCCGCTATTGGCCATTGCGGTGTTTGGAGCCCGTGTACTGCCTAAGCCTGGTGCGTGGATGGATCGGGTACGCGTCGCCTTTGGCTACATCATGGTTGCAATGGCGGTGATGATGCTGACGCGTTTCCTGACCGGCACGATGAGCCTGTTACTCTGGGGCGGCTGGATATTATTGGTGGCGGTAGGGCTCGTCGCCTGGGCGCAAGCCGTGGCGGCCAGGCAGCGGCTGGCGTGGGCCTTGCGTTCGGCGGCGGCATTCACAGGCCTGTGGTCCGTCTTGATGCTCGTGGGTGCCGCTTCAGGGGGCGACGCCATCTTGCAGCCTCTGGCGCATTTGCGTGGCGCGCCCGCTGCGGTTGAGGCATCCGCCCAGGTCAGCTATGTCCAGGCGAAATCAGTGGCCGATGTAGATGCTCGCCTTTCGGAAGGCGCCGCGCGCGGTCAGTGGACCTTGATTGATTTCTACGCCGACTGGTGCGTCAGCTGCCATGTAATCGAGCGCAATGTATTCGGCGATCCCGCGGTCGCGGCGCAGCTGGCCCGTATGCAGGTCGTACGACCCGACGTGACGCGTAACGATGCCACGGATAAGGAGCTGCTCAAACACTGGGGCGTCATGGGACCGCCCACGCTCATACTCGTGGGACCGGATGGTACGGAGCGGCGGGATCTGCGCGTGGTGGGTGAGATCGGTGCGCGCGAGTTCCAGGACCGACTGGACGCGGCGGGGGTGTCATGAGCGGCATTGGTCCATTTCCTATACACGTCGTCACTGTTATCGCCGCTGTGCTGCTGGCCTGGCTGACAGCGCGAATCGTCGGTCGACGGGTGCCCGACGCGCCTTACAAAGCCGCCGGATCAATGATTCTTGACGCCGTGGTTTGGGGGCTCTTGACTGCACGCTTGGCATACATTGCGCAGTGGTGGGAGGAGTACTCGGCCGCACCCAGATCCATGATCGCCATCGGCGATGGTGGATTTGTCTGGTGGGTCGGCGTGTTGGTGGTCGTTGCTTACATCTGGCAGCGAACCCGGTCCGCTCAGATCTTGCGCGTCCCCGTGCTGGCGGGCGTCATGGTCGGCGTCGTCGCATGGGCCCTCGCGGGCGGGGTGCTCGCTTTATTGCTGCGCTCCGCGCCGCCTTTGCCGGACCTGCAGCTGGCGACGCTGGACGAACACCCGGTTTCACTGAGCGAGTATGCGGGGCGCCCCATCGTACTCAATCTTTGGGCGAGTTGGTGCCCGCCATGCCGACGCGAGATGCCGGTGTTTGAGCAGGCTCAGACCGATTTTCCGGATGTGGCCTTCGTGTTGGTTAACCAAGGGGAAAGCGCGCAGCAGGCGCAGGCTTTTCTTGAAAGCGAGGGTTTGAGTTTGACGGATGTTTTACTTGACCCCGCTTCCGAAGCCATGCGCACAATGAACTCGCGCGGCTTGCCCACCACCTTGTTTTTCGATGCGCAAGGGCGCCAAGTGGACATGCATTTGGGCGAGATCACCATGCCCAGTCTCAAGGACAAGATGCTGCGTCGTTTCGACCTATCTTCCGGCTCGGGGGCCGAAAAATGATAACCAAGCTTACACCGGCTTTACGCCTACCCATTCTTATTGTCGTCACCCTCGTGCTGATGGCGGGCTGCAATCAGACAGACAACGCAGAAAACTCCTCAACAGCACGGGGATTGGAAGCCGACAAGCTGGCGCAGCAGGCCGCGCTGCGTTTGCCGGACTTGCAGCTAATGACGCTGGAGGAGCGTCCCGCCCACTTGAGTTCGTATGTGGGGGTGCCGGTCGTGCTCAATCTTTGGGCGACTTGGTGCCCACCATGCCGGCGCGAGATGCCGGTGCTCGAGCAGGCCCAGACGGCATTTCCCGACATTGCCTTCGTCTTGATCAATCAGGGGGAAAGCGCGCAACAGGCTAAAGCGTTTCTTCATAGCGAAGGTCTGAATTTGAAGGATGTTCTGCTCGATCCACCGTCCAAGGCGATGCAGGAAATGCGAACGGGAGGCTTGCCTACTACCTTCTTTTTCGATGCACAAGGGCGCATGGTGGACTTGCATTTAGGCGAGATCACGATGAGCGATCTCAAAGACAAGATATCACGCCATTTTTGACCATTCATCGAACCCAGTACGGATAAGGAACGACTATGTTTGCACAGCGTGTGCTTTTCGCTTTCATGACTGCGGCGCCTCTCATTCTGATGCCCAGCGGAGGCCAGGCCCAGGTCACGGATAAACCGCCGGTTATCGACGCGTTGGAAGACCAAGGTGTCATCTTCAAGCAGGAGTTCGAGGCCGGTAAAGGCGTACGCGCCTTCGCCGGTGTCCTGGGCGACAGCCCCATCGCGGTCTACGTTCTGGCCGATGGCAATGCCGTTGCGGGCACGCGCCTGAATGCCAAGGGCGAGCCGATTGACCAAGCGACACTGCAGAGCTTGGTTGCCAAGCCAATCAGCGACCAGGCGTGGGCGCAGCTGGAGTCGGCCACGTGGGTGCTGGATGGCAAGGCAGACGCGCCGCGTATCGTCTATGCCTTCACCGATGCAAATTGTCCCTATTGCCATTTGTTCTGGGAGGCCGCGCGTCCGTGGGTTGATGCCGGAAAGGTCCAGTTGCGCCACCTGTTAGTCGGCGTCATCAAAGAGGACAGCCCGGCCAAAGCGGCGGCGATTCTTGGCGCAGCCGACCCTTCGGCTGCGTTGCGCGAGAATGAAGTCAAGTTCGATCAGGGCGGCATTACGCCCGCCAAGAGCGTACCGGACGATGTACAGCGGACGCTCGAAGATAATCAAATGCTCATGCTTTCGATGGGATTTCGAGGCACACCTGGCATCATCGTTCAGGACGACAAGGGGTTGATCCAGAAGTACAACGGCATGCCGCAACAGGGCGCGTTGACCGAAGTGTTAGGTCCGCGCTGATGGATCATCTGAGTACAGACGTACGGAATTATGTGTCAGGCAGAGGGCATGATGCTTAGTGGCGGGCTGCTTGGGCTTGTAATCGGCGCTGTCTTAGGACTCACTGGGGCTGGAGGCGGTATTTTTGCCGTCCCGGCACTGGTGTTTGGCCTGGGTATGGATATGCGTGCGGCTGCTCCTATGGCACTCATGGCCGTTGGCTCCGCAGCAATGCTTGGCGCATTGCAAGGGCTGCGCCAAGGCCTTGTCCGATACAAAGCCGCGATCGTCTTGGCGACAGCGGGTGCCATTACTGCGCCACTCGGCATCAGGCTGGCTCACTGGCTTCCTTCCCGGTGGCTGAGCTTGATCTTTGTCGCCGTCATGCTTGTGGTCGCCTACCGCATGTTCATGTCTTCACGCGGTGCTCAAAACGATGGCGAGTTGCCCATGGTGCAATCTGGGGTTTGCAAAGTATCCAAGGAGACCGGACGCTTCATCTGGAACCCACGCACCGTCACAACGCTGGGTGGTATCGGAGTGGTCTCGGGTCTTTTTACCGGCATGTTGGGCGTCGGCGGTGGATTCATCATCGTCCCCGCGCTGGGGTACTTCAGCGAACTTCGCATGCACAGTATCGTCGCAACATCTCTGCTGGTGATTGCACTGCTATCTGTAGTCACCGTCTTCATTGCGTCGGAACAAGGTCTTTTACTTACTGCTGGGACCTGGGCATTCTCGGCCGCCACACTCGCAGGCATGGCGAGCGCTCGTTTGCTGGTGCCGAAGATTTCCTCAACGGTATTGCAACGAGTTTTTGCGATCGCCTGCGTTGTGGTGGCGGCCATGATGCTCATGCGCAATATCGGATAGCCGTTCGTAGACTGGTGTGCTGTTGCGAACGTGCTTCAGCGCCCATTTCTTTAATTATGGATAAAGGGAGTTCAATGCCCAACCGGAAAATTGATGTCGCCATTATTGGCGCAGGCACTGCGGGAATCACAGCATTCCATGCGATAAAAGCTGCAGGCAAGCAAGTGGCTCTCATTGATCGAGGGCCACTGGGCACGACGTGTGCCCGCGTCGGATGTATGCCGTCGAAAGCTGCGTTGCATGCGGGTATGCGCTGGAAGACCGTAAAGCAATTGCCAGATGGAGCTGTCCTCTTCCCGCGGGGACGACAGGCTTTGTGGAAACATGCTCGCGAGACACGGGACATGTTGGCGAACGGAGCAGCAGAGCGTACGCGCAATGCGGCAAAGGATAGCTTGATTTTGGCCGAAGCAAGCTTCATTGAACCCGGCGTTTTGCAGGTAGGATCGGAGCGTCTCGAAGCCGATGCCTTTATTGTCGCTACCGGTTCTAGCCCCGTTGTGCCGAAAGCACTTGAAGGTGTAGCGACTAGAATCCTGACAACCGATACGCTTTTCGACCAGGATTCACTGCCGAAACGATTGGGAATTCTTGGCATGGGAGCGGTTGGACTTGAGCTGGGTTTGGCGCTCGCTCGTCTAGACGTAGAAGTAATAGGAGCCGATCAGCGCCATACTATCGGTGGCATTCAAGATCCCATGGTCCAGGAGCGGGCCATTTCAGCATTCATAAGCGAGCTGCCGATGTGGCTGGGAGACTCGGTGGAAATCCACCTGGCGGGCGAAGGGGTACTCATGCGTACGAGTGAGCATAGTGCCGTTGTGGACCGCCTTCTGGTCGTCACAGGACGGGCTCCCAATACTGCTGCACTGAATCTGTCGGTTGCGGGAATTTCGCTGGATGATCAAGGTAGGCCATCTATTGACCCCGTTACCATGCAGGCCTCAGATGTGCCGATTTTCTTTGCCGGCGACGTGCAACCCGACCGAGCTTTGATGCACGAGGCAGCGGATGAAGGACTAATGGCGGCGCAGGCCGCATTGTCCTACTTGCGCGATGAGCAGCGGCCAAGTACTTCACGCCGAGTGCCGATGTCGATCTTGTTTACGGACCCGGATGTTTGCACTGTAGGGGTGTCCTACGATGCCGCGATGCAGCAGGGCGCGATCATAGGGTTGGCCGAAGGCAGTGGCAATGGTCGCTCCAAGATACTGGGTGCACAAGATAACCTGCTGCGAGTTTATGCCGAGCCGGATACGGGCATTTTGCTTGGCGCCAGCATGCTGCTGACTCGAGGTGAGCATATAGCGCACCTGCTCGCATGGGCGATTCAGGCGAAGCAAACCATCAATGATCTATTGACCATGCCGTACTACCATCCCTCCATCGAGGAGATGTTGCAGAGTGCATTGAAGTCGGCGTCCCAGCAAATCAGTGCTTGAAGTCATCTCTCTATAGGAGCCGACTATGACTTTCCATGTCCGTTCAATTCTTATCTTTGTTCTTGGGTTGTCGAGCTTAATGGTTGCGGTGCAGGCCCCGGCAGCTACTCCCACTGAGGGATGGAAAGTGATAGATACCAGCCAAAGCTATTCGGAGTTACTAAGCCATCTAAAAGAGGCTGTTTCCGAGAGTGACCTGCAAGTGGTATTTGACGTCGGCCCCACAGAGGCTGCAGCAAAGCGAGGTATCGACATTCCAGGAAACCGAGTGATTGGTGTGTTCAATAACGAATTTGCCGTTGATATTCTGAACTTGAGCGTGTCGGCGATGATCGAAGCGCCAATTCGGTTCTATGTGACCGAAAGCGAACATGGCCAAGCTACGCTTTCATGGATTCAGCCTAGTCATATATACGCTCCATATATTGATTCTGCTGACAACGTAAACAGCGCAGAGAAGCTTCGTGAAAAGTCAAAGGAGCTTGATCTTCTCTTTTCGGGGATTGCAATAAGTGCCACGCAAAAGAAATAGAAGAAACGTGCTCGCATGGGTGGCTATGGCTATCAGCTTGGATAGCAAACTTGGATTCTCATTACGAGTAACACGATGCTTTAGCTTTTGCATTCCATATATAGCGTGGCCTTCGAGCCTCCACTTGCTTGATTTACCTTCCTAATTACGATGACCAGTATGCAACAAGATAATGAACTGAAAGTTGTGTTTCACGCACCGACGCCCGAGGCGCTTCAGCGGGCGCGTAACAACGCGATGAACTTGAGACGGGAGGACCCTGGAGCAGATGTGTGTATCGTCATTAATGCTGAGGCGGTTGCCGGAGCCTTGGATGAGGCGCATCCAGATGCGGATGAGTTCACATGGGTGTGTCCGAATACTCTTGCTCGAATCAATAGGGAGAATCGACAGCCGCTTCGCTTACTGGATAGAGCCGCAGTCCTTGAGCTTGTTCGCCTACAACAAAGCGGTTGGGCATACATTCGGTCGTAATAGCTTGTCCATCTGGCATAGCGTGTTCCCAAGCATAAAGTCAGCCTCTTTCCCGGTCGGGTATTTGCGTTCCGCTACGGTGTTGACCCTGTCTGGTGGCGTACACGCAATGACGTTCGCGACAGGCCCGCTGCCTTCCTGGTCGTTGGCGATTGTACAGATCGCATCTTTGGCGGTGCTTGTGCGTGTCGTTGGCGATGCCAAGTCGCTTAAACAAGCTGCCATACGAGGTTGGTGGTTCGGCGCGGTGAGCTTCGGAGTCGGTTTGTACTGGCTCTTTATTAGCATGAATCACTATGGAGGTCTTTCCGCTACGCTGGCTGCTGCTGGTGTAATTGCGTTATCGGCCTTTCTGGCTTTATTTACCGGTATAGCATGTGCAATTTTTTCTTGGCTGCGGCCACCGTCTTTACGCACAGCGCCCCTAATGGGTGCTTTGGCTTGGTCGGGAGCATGGGCAAGTATGGAGTGGCTGCGCGCTGTGGCCTTTTCCGGGTTCCCATGGCTGAATATCGGCTACGCTCATGTTGATAGCCCGCTGGCAGGATGGGCGACAGTCCTGGGCGTGCATGGTACCGCGCTGTCAGCTGCGTTCGTAGCGGCTGCACTGGCCGCTCTTTGTTCGTCTCCTACTTCTTTGCGCCGGCCTGCCATTTTCACGCTGTCTGCGCTGGTAGTCGTCGTCGGCGTGGGCGAGCTTTTGACTCATGTCGAATGGGCTTCGGCCGAAGGTAAGCCATTGAATATTCGGCTAGTTCAAGGAAATATTAAGCAGTCTCAGAAGTTTGATCCGGCATTGCTTGAACTGGGCATTGCCAGGCACTTGCAGCTTGCGACGAAACCGCCTCTTCCTGACGAACCAGTTCCCGATCTAATCGTGCTGCCTGAGACCGTACTACCAGTATTCCAGGACCAGCTCGAAGCCCATGTCTGGAAAGCGTGGCGCGACGTTGCCGAGCGCCAGCACAGTACGATTGCTATGGGGGCGCCTCTTCGAATCGCACAACCGAGCGGAGAGTTTCGGTATACCAATAGTGCAATCGGTTTTGACGCTAGTACGCCGGTGCAGCAGTTGATAGAAGGCACGATGCCGCAGCGTTATGATAAGCGCCACTTAGTGCCATGGGGCGAATATGTGCCACCGGGCTTTGAGTGGTTCGTGCAGATGCTCGACATGCCCATGGGCGAGTTCGACCGTGGTCCCATCCGACAGACTCCGTTCACGGTAGGCGAGCAGCAACTGGCTTTCAACATTTGCTATGAGGACGTGTTCGGGCCGGAAATTCTACCGGCGTTACTCACAAGCTCCGGCAGCGACGAAGGCGCGAGCGTTATCGTCAACATAAGCAATCTCGGCTGGTTCGGTGATACGTGGGCACTTCGCCAGCATCTACAAATTGGCCGGTTGCGCAGCATTGAGACTGCTCGACCTATGGTTACTTCCACCAACACCGGCATTACGGCAGCTATTGATCCGCATGGCCGTGTTCTAGCCGCATTGCCCCCGCACCGCTCTGGTGTGCTGCCGGTCACTGTGCAAGGTATGACGGGCCTGACTCCGTATACCCGCTTCGGCGATATCCCCGCGCTGATATTGGTGGCGGTCTTTCTGACGATTGCTGCCCGATGTCGTTATAGCCGTCGCTTGTCGAACAGGAGGCACTCGAACGCGCCGGAGTCCTGCTACAGAAGTAATGGAGGCATTTGAGAGTCGGGACATCGATATTGGGGAAAACGCCTTTAACGGACTACGACACTTGCTAAGTGCTCGTGGGATCTGGTCAAGCTAATTAATGGAGAGTACGGTGGAACTGCGTCATCTGCGTTGCTTTCTAGCGGTTGCTGAAGAGCTCCATTTTGCCCGCGCCGCGGAGCGGCTCCACATCGAGCAGTCACCCCTGTCGCGTGCTATCAAAGAGCTAGAAGATGAGTTGGGTGTGGTGTTATTCGCTCGAACTACACGAAGCACTCGGCTAACCCGAGCGGGGCTACTGTTCTTGGAGCATGCACAACGAGTCTTCGTCTCCTTAGAGCAAGCCAGAGACAGTGTCAAAGCGGCGGCCAATGGCTTCTACGGTCAATTGCGCTTCGCGTTGTCCGATAGCATTACTCCATCACGCTTACCGGCCTTGTTAGCGCTCTGCCGCCAGGAGGAACCTCAGATTGAGATCCGCCTATTCGAGGTGCCTGTGTCGCAGCAGCTCAAAGGGCTGCAAGAAGACTTGTACGATGTGGGGCTTGCACAATCCAATGAGGTTGGGGACGGCATAGTTGCCGAGCCGGTATGGAGCGACCCGCTGATGGTAGCCGTGCCGGCGAGACATCCGTTGCTGAGTTATAAGCGAATTCCTCTGAGTGAAGTCTTACGGTATCCACTTGTGCTGTGTGATCCTTTGGCGTGTGAAGGGTTCTCTCGTCAAATAGACCGGGTGTTGCGGCAGGCCGAAGTAGAGCCTCTAATCGCAGAGCGAGTTGCATCTTACGACCTGATGATGGCATTGGTGTCGGCGGGTTTTGCACTCAGCCTAGCTAGCGCCCCACATATTGCAGCAAGTCGGGAGCCAGGTATAGTGGCACGGCCGCTTGCGGGCCGCTCGCCGGTGTTAATGACGTATCTGCTGCGTCGGGATGACGAAGTTTCTGATGAGTTGGCCCGCTTTATCAAGCGCGTGCAGGCTATTGACATACTCCGTCAGCTCAAGCCGATGTAATCTGAGGTCGACTCTAAGGAGCAAATAGAGCCATGAAACGAGTCATCTTTATTTTTCTGGTAATCATACTGAGCGGTTGCGGCCAGTCAGAAACGACTGAACAGAAGCCGGATGTCCCGACCGTAGAAGAGTTGGCTGCCGATCCTACGATGTTAAAAGAGCTACGCGGGCAGTGCAAGACGGATCGTACCAATATGGAAGATCTACTGTGTGACCGGGTGGCCCAAGCAACGCGCCAGCGCTTTTACGGGGACGGCACCGTACCTTACTCCCCACCGGATACGCCACCTAAGTTCTGAGTCGTCGGCATTTCCCTACGAACCCCATTTTTCTTTATCAACACGCCGTAACGCGCCCGCGCCTGCGGCGTTTTCTTTGTATTCGCCCCTCCATGAATTGATGCTTTTTTTATCAGCATTGTCCCGATAACAGTCTTTGACCAGCACTGATCTGGCACCGATCCTCATAGGCAGGCACATTCGTGTGCCGCTGTTGAGCGAGAAAGTCAGGCAAGAAAGTCGGAGGCTGGGTCATGCAAGGGACGAACGTACTGTTCGGGCAGATCGCCGTCGTATTCGGCATCGTGATCGCCGGAGTGTGGAGCGCCACACAATGGACAGCTGCCGCCCTGGGTTATCAGCTACGCCTGGGCTCGCCGTGGTTTGATTTCTACGGTACGCCGATCTATCACCCCTGGCGCCTGTTCGAGTGGTGGTTCTTCTTCGACGCCTACGCGTCGGAGGTCTTCAATACCGGCGGTGTGATCGCAGGCGGCAGCGGCCTGGTTGCCGTGGTGGTCGCCATCGGCATGTCGATCTGGCGTTCGCGCCAGGCGCGGCTGGTCACCACCTACGGTTCGGCACGCTGGGCCGAGACTCGCGACATCCGCGAAGCCAGATTGACCCAACCTGTCGGCGTCTTCCTGGGTCAGCATGAGGGGCAGTATCTGCGTCACGAAGGGCCGGAGCATGTGCTGGCCTTTGCACCCACGCGTTCGGGCAAAGGCGTGGGCCTGGTAGTGCCTACCTTACTGTCCTGGCCGGCGTCGACCGTCATTCACGACATCAAGGGCGAGAACTGGCAGATCACCGCCGGCTGGCGTGCGCGCTTCTCGCACTGCTTGCTGTTCAACCCCACAGATAGCCAATCCGCAGGCTACAACCCGCTGCTGGAAGTCCGGCGCGGCGCGCATGAAGTGCGCGATGTGCAGAACATCGCCGACATTCTGGTTGACCCCGAAGGTGCATTGGAGCGTCGCAACCATTGGGAAAAGACCAGTCACGCGTTGTTGGTGGGCGCCATCCTGCATGTGCTCTATGCCGGTGAAGACAAGACGCTGCGCGGCGTTGCCAATTTTCTCAGTGACCCAGCGTGTCCGTTCGAGCTGACCTTGCACCGGATGATGACGACCCCGCACCTGGGCCCGGAGGGGGGGGAAGGCAGACCGCATCCTGTGGTGGCCTCCGCCGCCCGTGAGGTGCTCAACAAATCGGATAACGAGCGTTCGGGTGTGCTGTCCACCGCCATGTCGTTCCTTGGCCTGTACCGCGACCCGACGGTAGCCGAAGTCACCTCGCGCTGCGATTGGCGCATCGCCGACCTGATTGCCTCTGCCCATCCGGTATCACTGTATCTGGTGGTGCCGCCCTCGGACATTTCACGAACCAAGCCGTTGATCCGCCTGATTCTCAATCAGATCGGACGCCGGTTGACGGAGTCGCTCGACGGCTCCGACGGCATCGAACGTCGCCACAAGCTACTGCTGATGCTCGATGAGTTTCCGGCGCTGGGCCGCCTGGACTTCTTCGAGACGGCGCTGGCCTTCATGGCGGGCTACGGCATTCGCAGTTTTTTGATCTCGCAGTCGTTGAATCAAATCGACAAAGCCTACGGCCAGAACCATTCGATTCTGGATAACTGCCATGTGCGCGTGACGTTTGCCACCAACGACGAACGCACCGCCAAGCGGATTTCCGAAACCCTGGGCACCGCTACCGAACTACGCGCCCAGCGCAACTATGCGGGACATCGGCTTGCGCCCTGGCTGGGACACCTTATGGTGTCGCGCCAGGAAACAGCGCGGCCACTCTTGACTCCTGGCGAAGTCATGCAGCTTCCGCCGGACGAGGCCGTGGTGATGGTCTCCAGCGTGGCGCCGATCAAAGCCAAGAAGCTGCGCTACTACCGGGATGCCAACTTCAAACACCGCCTGTTGCCGCCGCCCGTGCTCGCCGCCGGTCGCTATGCGGACGCGCCGCCAGCCCGTTCCGATGATTGGAGTGGTCTGTCGATTCCGGCTGTTCCCGTTGCGCCCGCCTCGGCGGGTGGCGATGGCATGGCGGGCGTGGCCGATGACGGCGGCCCGCGCCATCGGCCCGAGCTAGACGAAGCCGCCACCTACAGCCCGCAGCCAGAGTACCCCGCCAGCGACCTGGCGCTGCTCGATGACGACGATCTGGCGCCTGTTCTTCCCAGCCAGCTTGATCCGGCCATGCAGCGCGTGGCGCGGCTGGCTGTCCTCGACCCTGATGACGGAATCCAGTTATGAGCCGATATCGCCTGAATCTCTTCATCCACCCTGAACACGCCAAGCGCCTGGACGAGCTGGCCGCCAAGAAAGGGGTGTCCAAATCGTCCATCGTCGCCGCCGCCTTGGCTTCGTGGCTCTCGCCCGATGCCGGCGACCAGCGCGAAGCGGCGATGGCCAAGCGCCTGGATCGCCTGTCACGCCAGTTCGAGCGCTTGGAGCGTGACCAGAATATCCAGATCGAGACGCTGGCGCTGTTCGTGCGCTATTACCTGACGGTGAGTACGCCGGTACCTGAAGCCCATCAGGATGCCGCCCGCGCCCAGGGCAAGGCGCGCTTTGAGCAATTCATCGAACAGCTTGGCCGCCACCTGCTGCGCGGTCGCAGCCTGGTGCGCGACGTGGTGGAGGAACTGCATCCCGAGCCGATACGGATGGACGACGCGCCAGTGCATTTCGAAGCACAGGAGCGTGTCTCATGAGTGCTGTCCCGCAGTCTTCTTTGTCCACTTCGCTGGATCGCCGTATCCAGATGCTGCGCACGGCGATGGGGCCGGTGATCGCCGCCGCACTGGAAGACCCGGACGTTGTGGAAATCATGCTCAACCCCGACCGCAGCCTGTGGGTGGATCGGCTCTCGTCGGGGCGTACCCCCTTGGGCGTCGAACTGTCCGAAGCCGATGGTGAACGCATCATTCGTCTGGTTGCCGCCCACGTCGGTGCGGAAGTGCATCGCGGCCAGCCGCTCTTGAGCGCTGAACTGCCCGAAACAGGCGAGCGCTTCGAGGGCATCTTGCCGCCCGCCGCACCTGGCCCGGCTTTTGCGCTACGCAAGCGGGCAGTGAGCATCCTTAGCCTGGATCGCTATGTGGCCGACGGCATCCTCACTGCCGAACAAGCCGAGTTTCTGCGGCGTGCGGTACGTGAGCGCCAGAACATCCTGATTGCCGGCGGCACCAGTACCGGCAAGACGACGCTGGCCAATGCCTTGCTGGCCGAGATCGCCGCCACAGGTGACCGCGTACTGGTGCTGGAAGACACCATCGAACTGCAATGTGCCGCCCGTGACCACGTGCCGCTGCGTACCCGTGCCGGGGTCGTGTCGATGCAGGAGCTGGTGCGCGCCACCATGCGCCTGCGCCCCGACCGCGTGGTGGTCGGCGAGGTGCGCGGCGGCGAAGCCCTGGATCTCATCAAGGTCTGGGGCACCGGCCACCCCGGTGGCATCGCCACCATTCACGCGGGCTCCGCCTTGGGCGCGCTGCTGCGCCTGGAGCAACTGATTCTCGAAGTCGCGGTGAACCCGCCTCGGGCGCTGATTGCCGAGGCGGTCAACGTCGTGATTCACATCGCCGGACGGGGCCGCAAGCGCCGCGTGGACAGTATTGCCCGCGTCATCGGTTTCGATGCGGCGGGCTATCGCCTGGGGGATGCGCTGGAGACGCCGCTTTCTGCACCGTCACCTATTTCCGATGCCGCACCCGCTGCGGCGATCTTCCCATCCCCTGATTCCGTTGGAGAACTGCCATGACGCCTGCTGATGTATTTCGTATTTCCGTGATTCCGCTTTCTACTATGAACCGCCTGCGTCTGCTTGTCCGGCCTGCCGCGCAAGGGTTGCTGCTGGCCATGATGTTGATGCTCCTGGCCGGCGCAGCACACGCCGCTGGTTCCTCCATGCCCTGGGAAGGGCCGCTGCAATCCATTCTGGAGTCCATTCAAGGGCCGGTGGCGCGCATTGTGGCGGTCATCATCATTATCGCCACGGGGCTGGCGCTCGCCTTTGGTGACACCAGCGGAGGCTTTCGCAAACTGATTCAAATTGTCTTTGGTCTGTCCATCGCGTTCGCCGCATCTTCGTTCTTCCTGTCGTTCTTTTCGTTCTCGGGCGGGGCCGTCGTATGAGTGTCGACACCAAAGGCGCATCGAGCTTCGCGTCCGGCTTTGAAATTCCGCTGCATCGCTCGCTGACCGAACCCATCCTGCTGGGCGGCGCACCGCGCACCGTGGCCATTGCCAACGGCACGCTGGCGGCTGCCGTGGGGCTGGGTCTGCAATTGTGGATACCGGGCGTCGTGCTGTGGATCGTCGGCCACTCTCTGGCGGTCTGGGGCGCGCGGCTGGACCCGCAGTTCATGCAGGTGTTCGCGCGCCACATTAAGCACAAATCGTTGCTGGACGTATAAGAGGATACCGTCATGCTGAACCTTGCCGAATATCGCCAGCGTCCCGCCTTGCTGGCAGACTGGCTGCCCTGGGCCGGATTGGTTGCGCCGGGCATCGTGCTGAATAAGGATGGTTCCTTTCAGCGCACGACTCGTTTTCGCGGACCTGATCTGGATAGCGCGACCCAAAGCGAGCTGATCGCCACGACGGCGCGCTTGAACAATGCACTACGGCGCCTGGGGTCGGGCTGGGCGCTTTTCATTGAGGCCGAGCGCCGCCCGGCGGCGGGCTACCCCCATTCGGACTTTCCTGAAGCCCTGTCCTGGCTGGTCGATCAGGAGCGCCGCGCCGCCTTCGAAGAGGCTGGGAATCACTTCGAGAGTGCCTATTACTTGACGTTCGTGTTCCTCCCACCCGAGGAGTCTCGCGCCCGCGCAGCGGGGCTGCTCTATGAGAACCGTCCCGCCGAAGGCGTGGACTGGCGTGAGCGGCTGGCCGCATTCGTAGCGGAAACGGATCGCGTCTTTGATCTACTTGATAGCGTGATGCCAGAAATCGGCTGGCTGGATGACAGCCAGACGCTCGCGTACCTGCATTCCACCATCTCGACACGGCGTTACGGCATCGGTGTGCCGGAAGTGCCGTTCCATCTGGATGCGCTGCTGAGCGATTGCGCACTGGTGGGTGGGCTGGCACCGACACTGGGCGACGCACATCTGCGCGTGGTATCGGTGCGGGGCTTCCCGACGTCCACCTGGCCGGGCATTTTGGATGACCTTAACCGGCTTGGTTTTGCCTATCGCTGGAGTACGCGCTTCATCTGTATGGACAAAGCCGAGGCGGAAAAGGAGCTGCGCCGCCTACGTCGTCAGTGGTTCGCCAAGCGCAAAAATGTCGTGGCGCTGCTGCGGGAAACGATTTTCCAGCAGGAGTCGCCTCTGGTCGATACCGATGCCAGCAACAAGGCCGCCGATGCAGATGCTGCCTTGCAGGAGTTGGGCAGTGATCAAGTCGCCTTTGGCTACGTCACCACTACCGTGACGATGCTGGATGCCGAACCCGCTGCGGCCGATGAAAAGCTGCGCATGATTGAACGCGTCATCCAGGGCCGGGGTTTTGTGACGATTCCTGAGACGCTGAATGCTGTGGATGCCTGGCTCTCGTCCATCCCCGGCAACGCCTACGCAAATGTACGGCAACCGATTGTGTCTACATTGAATCTGGCGCACATGATGCCGGTATCAGCAGTGTGGGCTGGACCGGAGAAAAACAACCATCTGGACGGCCCCCCGCTGATTATCACGCGCACCGAAGGCGCCACACCATTCCGGCTGGTGACGCATATCGGCGACGTGGGCCACACCCTGGTCGCAGGACCGACCGGCATGGGCAAGTCGGTGCTGCTGGCCGTCCTGGCCAAGCAGTTTCGCCGCTATCGCGGTTCACGTATTTTCGCCTTCGACATGGGCCGTTCAATGCGCGCCACCATCTTGGGCCTGGGCGGGGAGCACTATGACCTTGGCAATGATGGTGAGATTGCCTTTCAGCCGTTGGCGCGCATTGACCACGACGGCTACCGCACTTGGGCCGCAGAATGGATCGAAGGTCGCTTGCTGCACGAAGGCATGGCCGTCAGCCCCGACGATAAAGTCGCCATCTGGTCGGCGCTGGGGAGCCTCGCAGGTGCGCCGGTGGAGCAGCGCACGTTGACGGGTTTTTCCGTGCTGCTGCAATCGAACACATTGCGCCAAGCGCTTGCGCCCTATGTCCTGGGCGGCTCACACGGCAAGCTGCTGGATGCCGACCATGACCGGCTGGGCATGGCCGACGTGCAGGGCTTCGAGATGGAAGAATTGATGCACAGTCCGGCCGCCGTGCAGGCGGTGCTGCGCTATCTGTTTGCCAGGTTTGATGAACGCTTCGATGGTGCTCCCACCCTCCTGATTCTAGATGAAGCATGGTTGTTTCTCGATGAACCGTCCTTTGCCGCTCGTATCCGGCAGTGGTTGAAGACCCTGCGCAAAAAGAATGTCAGCGTCATCTTTGCCACGCAAAGCTTGGCTGATATCAAGGATTCGAGCATCGCGCCAGCCATCATCGAAAGCTGCTCCAGCCGCATCTTCCTGCCCAATCCACAGGCGACCGAACCGCAGATTCGCACGATCTACGAAGGCTTTGGCCTGAATAGCCGACAGATCGAGATTGTCGCCACCGCCCAACCCAAGCGCGACTACTACTACCAATCGCGTCTGGGCAATCGTCTGTTCGACCTTGACCTGGGACCGGCGACGCTGGCCTTTGCGGGGGTGTCCACCCCGCAAGACCAGCGCGACATCGACCGAATCCTGCTAGACGCTGGGGTCCCCGGCTTTGCGGGCGCTTGGCTGCGCCATCGCGGTCTGGGCTGGGCTGCCGATCTGCTGCCCGATTTTCCCGGTCTCTCGCCCGTTCCCGAGCTTTCCCCTTCATCCCTGGAGAACCTGCCATGAAAACCCGCGCGCTATCCGTATCGCTTGCCGTCGTGCTTTCGATGTCGTTACTCGCTGTTTCGCCCGCCTGGGCCTGGAAAACGGTCTTTGATCCGTCCAACTATACGCAAAATACGCTGACTGCCGTCCGCACGTTGGAGCAGATCAATAACCAGATTAGCCAGCTTCAGAACGAGGCGCAGATGTTGATGAATCAGGCACGTAATCTGGCGAGCCTGGATTTCAACGTCGTGAACCGTCTGCGTACCGCGCTGGCCGCCACCGACCGTTTGATCGGCCAGGCGCAGGGGCTCAGTTACGAGGTGGCGCACATGGATCAGGAATTCGCCCGCCTGTATCCCGACCAGTACGCCGCAACTGTCAGCGGCGACAGTATGGCTCAGGATGCGCGGGCGCGCTGGCAGAACACGCTTAATGGCTTGTACACGGCCATGCGGGTGCAGGCGCAAGCCTCGCAGAACCTGCGCGACGATGAAAGCGCGCTGGCAGATCTGGTGAACCAAAGCCAGTCGGCGCAAGGCGCGTTGCAGGCCATGCAGGCGACCAACCAGCTTCTGGCTTTACAGGCCAAACAGAGCATTCAGGCGCAGCAGCTTCAGATTACCCAGGATCGGGCTGCCGCCTTGGAGCTGGCCCAGCAAGCCGCCGTGACCGAGCGCGCCCGTGAAGTACGGCGGCGCTTCCAGGGCAGCGGCACGCCATACACGCCACAGGCCGTGACCTTCTACGGCAACTGACCGGAGCGCTTGAGCCATGAACGACGTGGCGGTGATCGACCGTTTTCTCGCTACCTTTGCGCAGTACATCGACTCGGGGTTCGGGCTGCTGCAAGGCGACGTGGCGTTTCTCACCGCCACCCTAGTTGTCATCGACATGACGCTGGCCGGCCTGTATTGGGCAATGGGTCACGCCAGCGGCCAGGGCGATGACGTGATCGCCAAGCTGCTGCGCAAGGTGCTTTACGTCGGCGCCTTTGCCTACATTATCGGCAATTTCAACGCGCTGGCTGGGATCCTGTTCCGCTCGTTCGCGGGATTGGGGCTGATGGCCTCGGGCTCGTCGTTGAGCATGGGTAACTTTCTGCAGCCAGGGCGGCTGGCCAAGACCGGCATTGATGCCGCCGCGCCGATTCTGGAGCAAATCGGCGACATGGCGGGCTTTCCCCAAGTATTCGCCAACATCGACCCCATCGTGGTGCTGTTCCTGGCCTGGATGGTGGTGGTGCTGAGCTTCTTCGTGCTCGCCATCCAGCTTTTTGTGACGTTGATCGAGTTTAAGCTGACCACGCTTGCCGGCTTTGTGCTGGTGCCGTTTGCCCTCTGGAACAAAACCTCGTTCCTTGCTGAGAAGGTACTGGGCAATGTGGTGTCTTCAGGGGTAAAGGTGCTGGTGCTGGCCGTGATCGTCGGCATTGGCAGCGGCTTGTTTGCCGAGTTCCAGGTGCATCCCGATGAGCCGTCCATCGACTATGCGCTGGTCATCATGCTGGCCTCGCTCTCTTTGCTGGCGCTAGGAATATTCGGGCCGGGCATCGCTACGGGGCTTGTCTCCGGCGGGCCGCAGTTGGGCGCGGGCTCCATGGCCGGTGCCGCCGTGGGTGCTGTCGGGACTGCGGTTGCCATCGGTGCGGCCGCCACAGGGGTGGGTGGTGCGGTGGCGGCAGGCGCGCGCATGGTCCCGGGTGCCGTCCGCATGACATCCGGCGCAGCGCGCTCCATCGGTTCAAGTGTGGGCAGCATCCGGTCGGCCTCTCAGACAGGTCCTACAGCGGGTAGCGGCCTTAAAGGAGCGGCGGGGGTGACTTCCGCTTCTGGCGCCGGGATAGGTGCGTCCGGTGTTGCGTCATCTGAACCAGCCGGCACCGCACAACCGGCCTGGGCCAAGCGCCTGCACCGCAGACAACAACTGACGCAAGCCGCCACGACTGCCGCCCATGCTCTACGCGGTGGGGATGGAGGCGGCACGGGCCAAGGTCCGAGCCTTCGTGATGCCGATTCATAAGGAGAACAACCATGCGTTTCAAACGACCGCAGGTGCGCTATGCCGAGACACCGCAACCTGCAACCCCATATCAATCCGCCGCCCAGGTCTGGGATGACCGGATCGGTTCGGCTCGCGTACAGGCCAAAAACTGGCGGCTTATGGCCTTCGGCTGCCTGCTGCTCGCGCTATTCATGGCCGGTGGCCTGGTGTGGCGCTCGATGCAGTCCACGATCGTTCCCTATGTAGTGGAGGTCGATAGCCTGGGGAATACGCGGGCGGTCGGCAAAGCTACAGAACCCTACAGCCCGAAGGAGGCTGAGATCGTTACGCATCTTGAACGCTTCATCAAGCTTGTTCGCTCGCTTTCTATTGACCCCGTGGTCGTGAGGGAAAGCTGGCTTGAGGCCTACCGCTACACGACGGATCGCGGTGCCGCCGTGCTGAACGAATATGCACGGCAGAACAGTCCTTTCGCAAAAGTGGGTAAGGAGTCCACAACTGTGGAGGTCTATAGCGTGGTTCGAGCCAGCGACATGACCTTCAACATTCGCTGGATTGAACGGCACTACGCCAACGGCGCTCTTGCGTCCACGCAGCGCTGGTCTGCCGTCATCACGCTTGTCCATAAGGCGCCGAAAACAGAGGACGAACTGAGAAAGAATTCCTTGGGCCTGTATGTCCATGGATTGTCCTGGAGTCGAGATTTGAACGTGTCGGAAGGAGCACAGCCATGATTAATGTTGTCCGCATGTGGGTTGCCCCCTTAACCCTGATCATCCTCGCTGGGTGCGCTACGCACGGCAAGCCACCACCAGCCATTTCGCTCGATGAGCCGGTAGCCGCCGAGCTGCTGCCCGAACCACCCAGCCCGGTCGAAGTGATTGCCGTGCCCGAACCGCTGGCGCTGCCGGCGCAACTGAAACCCTTGCCGGACACGGATGCGGGCAAGTCCACGCCCGAACCCACCGATGAAACCGTCCGGGTGTCCCGCGCCAATGCCGAAGCGCGGATTGCGCCCACACGCGAAGGTTATGTCAATGCCATTCAGGTCTGGCCCTATAGCGATGGGGCGCTTTATCAGGTCTATACCGGCGTGGGCCGCGTAACGGTGATTGCGCTGCAGCCCGGCGAGGAGCTGGTGACGGTGGCAGCCGGCGACACCGTGCGCTGGATCGTGGGCGACACGTCCAGCGGCAGCGGCGCGGACTTGCGCGTGAATGTGCTGGTCAAGCCTATCCGCTCAGGCCTGAAAACGAACCTCGTCATTACCACCAATCGCCGAACCTATCTGCTGGAACTGACGTCCACCGAAAAGACATGGATGGCGTCGGTGTCTTGGGAGTACCCGAAGGATCGGATGCTAGCCTTGCACCGCCAGAACCGGGCCGCGCAGGCTGGCGCGTCCGTCGATACCGGGCTGGCGCTGGAGAGCCTGCGCTTTCGGTATGCAGTCAGCGGCAGCAATCCGCCCTGGAAGCCGCTGCGCGCCTTTGATGACGGACAGAAGGTCTATATCCAGTTTCCTGCAGGGATTGCTCAAGGGGAGCTGCCACCGCTCTTTGTGATCGGTGCTGAGGGCGACGGTCAACTGGTCAACTATCGCTTCCGTTCGCCGTACTACATCGTGGATCGACTCTTTGGCGCAGCCGAACTGCGCCTGGGTGGTGATCGAGGCGACGTGGTGCGCATAGAGCGTACCGATGGCGTGGCGCGGAGGAACTGAGTATGAGCGAGGAACACAGATCCGAACAAGCCACGCCACAGGCGACGGATAAGGTGGCCCCCGAAACCGTGGCGCTGCGCGCACGGCCACGGCCCGTCACGCGACTAAACCGTCGCATGCTCGCCCTCCTGGTGGCAGGGCTGTCGGCGGCGGTCTTGGGTGCCACCATCTGGTCACTGCAACCGCAGCGGCGCGGCGCGGGCGAGCACACCGAGCTGTACAACGTCGACCGGGTGTCCAAGTCGGAAGGGTTGGACATCTTGCCCGCTGACTATTCCATGCTGTCGGCCCCGGACGTGCCGTCCGATGTGCCGGAGCTCGGGCCGCCCCTGCCGGGCGATCTGGGGCCGGCCATCGTGAATAGTCAGCAGCCGGCGGTTGCCACCTATGCGCCGCCGGGGGTTGACGCGCAAGCTGCCGAACGCGAAGCGCGGCGTAAGGAAGCAGAAGCAGCAGCCGCTTCACCTGTATTCTTCCGCACCGGCCAGCCCACGGTAACGGCTGCGCAGGCGATGCCTGTCGCGCCCGGAATGGATGATTCCTTAGCTGCGTTCGACCCGTTGGCCGCAGGGCCAGCCTCGACGGAGGCGCAACCTACCGATCCCACTGCGGCACAGAACCGGCAAGACCAGAAAGAAGCCTTCCTGCAATCCGGTTCTACGCAAACCCGTAATTCTGGGGATTTGCAAATGCCGGCCTCGCCGTATCAGGTTATGGCGGGGACTGTAATCGCCGCTGCGCTGGTTACGGGCATCAAGTCTGACCTTCCGGGGGATGTGATCGGCACCGTGACTGAACCCGTCTATGATTCCGCGACCGGCAAGCACCTGTTGATTCCCCAAGGTTCGCGCATCCTGGGGCGCTACAACAGCCAAGTCAGCTATGGGCAAAGCCGGGTGCAGGTCGTATGGCATCGGGTCATCCTGCCTGATACGGCCTCATTGACGCTGGATAACCTAGTTGGTGCCGACCCGACCGGGTTCGCCGGCCTGGAAGACGATGTGGACTGGCATTGGAATCGCATCATAGGCGGTGCCGTGCTGACGACGCTCTTGGGCGTCGGAGCCGAGTTGGCCGCGCCGGAAAACCGGCAGGACGGCAACCGCGTCATCATCGCCGGACGCGACAGCGCCCAGGACAACATCAATCAGGTCGGCCAAGAGATGACCCGGCGCAACATGAACATCCAGCCGACACTGACTATCCGTGCAGGAATGCCGGTGCGCATCATCGTCAACCGCGACCTGGTGCTGCGACCGTACCAGCCGCTTTTCTTCAACAAGGGAGCGTCACACAATGACCACCACCCGAAAACTGCGGCTGGGACCGCTTCCCAAGACTGAAACTGTCAAGGTAACCTTCGTATGTCCGGCCAGCCTGAAAGCCGATCTCGACCGCTATGCAGCGTTACACACGCAGACTTACGGGAAAACCGTGAGTACAGTGACGTTGATCCCGCACATGCTGGAGGCGTTCATAGCGGGAGATCGTGGGTTTAGAAGAGGTGGCGAATGGAGCAGCAGGGAGAAAAATGGCTGATTTGATGCCTTTTGCGAGTGCAGTGCGCCAGTCACATAGAAACGTCGGAAAGCCAGGAGCGTGGTGATAAGATGCCTGGAGGCAGACGTATCTAGCCTAGCCGGCCACAGCCTTACGATTCCATGGCATACGCATCAACAGGCGGGCCATCCCGCAGAATCCAGATACACCAGCAAACACCAGGCCAGCGCCGATGGTTGCCGACAGCGCATGAAACCAGGGCGAGACTGTGGCGCCCAGCACAGCGCCCAACAGGACCAGCGAGCCTGCCGTAATCTGCACCTGGCGCTGCAACTCCATCGGCTGGGAAGTATCTGTCACCACGGGCAGCCCGGCCTTCTTCCAGGCATCGAGTCCCCCGTCCAGTACATAAGCCTCGCAGGCCGCACATGCGCTGAGTGTCTGAGCATTGATACGTGTGCGATTGCCGGAACGGCAGTGAAAGATGAGGCCCGCCGTGGCGTCGAGCGGTGCTGAGCTTTTCAGATCTTCCATGGGGACGTGGCGTGCGGCGGCGATGTGCTCGCGAGCATATTCGTTCGCTGCACGGATGTCGATCAGGATTGCGCCGTGATTCATAAGGTCTCGGGCTGCTTGGGGGGAAATAGGCTTTAAAGACATGAAAATTGACTCCGGACAGTCGGGTTCAGGGGCAGAAAATAGCCTTGAGTGTGGCAATGAGGGTGGCCACGTTTGGGTTGTCGATCCGATAATGCAGCGTTTGTGCCTCTCGGCGGAACGTCACTAGGCCCTCTTCGCGCATCTTGGCCAGATGCTGGGACAGCGCGGATTGGCTCAAGGGTACGTATTCATGCAGCGCACCTACCGTCATTTCCCCATGCTCGATCAGTAAACAGAGGGTCAACAGGCGGTGCTCATTGCCGACGGTTCGTAACATGGCAGCCGCCTGCTTCGCTCCGTCTTGTAGGAACTGCTTGTCTTTCATAGTCACAATCACAATTTATTTCGTATTTTTCTAATTTAGCATAAACTAATATATATTCAAGACTCCGTACCCCTGGATGGACAAGTTATGTTTCCTGCCGCTGACATTCAGTCCTTCTTCGATGAAGCCACCAATACGGTGAGCTATCTAGTTTCTGACCCATCCACCCGCCAAGCCGCCATCATTGATCCGGTGCTGGATTACGACCACCGCAGCGGCAAGGCTTCCACCACCTCTGCTGATCGCATGCTGGCCGCCGTCCATGCGCGTGAACTGCAGATTGCATGGATTCTTGAAACCCATGCGCATGCGGATCACCTGAGCGCAGCGCCTTACCTCAAAACTCGTACAGGTGCGCCTGTCGCTATCGGTGAGCATATTCGCGACGTACAGCGGATTTTCCGTCCAGTGTTTAACCTGGACGATGTTTTCTGCGACGGCAGCGAGTTCGACCGGCTGTTTCGCGATGGCGAAACCTTCCACATCGGTGCGCTGACCGTAGAGGTTATGCATACGCCAGGCCATACGCCCGCCTGCGTGTCGTACCGTATCGGTGACGCTGTGTTCGTGGGGGACACCTTGTTCATGCCTGATTACGGCACGGCTCGCGCTGACTTTCCAGGCGGTAGCGCATATATGCTGTACCTGTCGATTCGTCGGCTTCTGGCGTTGCCGCCAAAAACGCGTCTGTTCATGTGCCACGACTACAAGGCTCCGGGGCGCACCGAGTATGCGTGGGAATCGACCGTTGCCGAGCAGTGCCAGAGCAATGTGCATGTGCGCGATGGCGTGGGCGCCGAGGCATTCACCGAGATGCGCCAGTCTCGCGATGCCACACTTCCGGCTCCCACGCTGCTGCTGCCTTCCATTCAGGTCAACATCCGTGCGGGCCGCTTGCCGGAGTCTGAATCCAACGGCGTGCGCTACCTCAAGATCCCCGTCAGTTTGGCCGAGGCATAGGCCGGTTTGCTGCATCGGATGTGATCGAGTGAGGTAGAAAAGTGACGAGCGTGTGCGGGCACATGTAGCATAAGTCAGCGGCACTGCTATTGCAGACCTGACTTCGCCAACGGAGCAAGCTCGACCTTGACGTTAAGCTCCAATGCGTGGAGGTGCCAGTGATGTAGTCCTTCGCAACTGCTTGGGTGACCGTTTTAAGTCCAAATGCGGTCAGCCCGTCCATGACTGAGCTCGCTGCAAGGCAGACATCGCCCACAGAAACTAGAGCGATAGCAGCGGCTCGCAACATGAACATCCAACCTACGTTGACCACCCGCTCAGGGTTGCCAGTGCACATCATCGTCAACCGTGATCTGGTGCTGAGGCCTTACCAACCGCTTTTCTTCAACAAGGGGGTGTTCACAATGAGCGCGACTAAAAAAACAGCGGCTTGGGCCGCTGCCGAAGACCGAAACTGTTAAGTTAACCTTCCCGTGTCTGACTGGCCTGAAGGCCGATCTAGACCGCTACGCAGAGCTGCACGCACAAACCTATGGGGAATCGGTCGATGCCGTGACACTGATTCCACACATGCTGGAAGCGTTCATGGCGGGGACCGGGGGTTCACGAAGGGCGGAGGACGTCGTGTTGTGTTTGCATCAGAGGCATTGCCGCGAACGGCTTGGCCCCAGTTTCTGTCGGCCTTTCCGGCGTTTGCGTGAGGAGGGCTGGTTGGGTTAGAATAGTCTCAACACACCCGCCACACGTCCTATCTTCGGGTAGGGTTCTGCTAACGCAGACGTGCAAAAGGCGGGTTTTTTGCGCCCATATTACGCCCATGGCAATAAATCGCATTCCATTTAGCAAACCAGCGTCCTCGCCGGAGCAGCTTCTCCAGAAGCTGGAGCGGCAGGGGTTGGTCGTGGATGATTTTAAGCGTGGGCAAGCGCGTAATTACATGCGTTTCGTGGGCGGATATCGTCTCAAAGGGTACTGGCATCATCTGGTCGATCCAGTCACGAAAAACTTTCCCGCTGGATATCGGTTCGAACAGATTGTCAGCCGCTGCGAGTTTGATAGAGAGCTGCGAGCCCTGACCATGGCTGCCGTCGAGCGCCTGGAAATTGCGGTGCGGGTCGTGATGGCAAACCATCTGAGTCTGAAGCATTCTCCGCATTGGTTCCTGGATGGTAACTTGTTCAGGCAAGGGCGGCGGCAGGGCGCAGCTGAGCTTGTGGCGAAGATCGAGGCCGAGGTAGATCGAGCCCGCGACAAGACATTTGTGAAGCATTATTTCTCGCGGTACAGCGAACCGCATCTTCCGCCCAGTTGGTCAGTATGCGAGTGCGTAACCTTTGGGCTTTGGTCCAGAACCTATCAGTTGCTGAAGAATCCCGATGATCGCAAAGCAATCAGTCGGCGCTTCAATGTCGATGCGACTGAAGTATTTGAATCGTGGATTCATACTCTGACAGTTGTACGGAACATGGTGGCTCATAGCGGGCAACTGCTTCGCGTGACGCTTGGCGTTGCTCCCAGAGATTATCGTAAGGCAGACATTCGGTTTTCCGATTCAAAATCGTTCTATGCCGTGGCAACGGTTATCAATTACCTATTGCGACAAATAGGCCTACCGCTGGAATGGTCAGAACAGTTGAAAGCCCTGTTTGCCAAATACCCAGAGGTGCATTTGGCAGAAATAGGCTTCCCGATAGATTGGGGAAATCGACCAGGCTGGCTGTAATTAGCATCGGATTTTTCCGTTCAATAATTCTCCACTATGCGACGGATATGAGAAGCAGGCATTCCATACGGCAGGGCAATACAGCGTACCTCAGCGAAGCGCTGCAAAGTATGCCTGCATACCCTTGAATATGCTCCACGTTGATGACCAAATTCTTGGGACAAATTTGGGACAATTCAGTCGCTAAATCATGCCAATCGATGCCCATATCAAGCCAGAGACAAGTAAGGCGTAGTTTTATTAACTAATTGATTATAAAAGATAATTTCGCCTTTCTGTCCCCGACAGCAACTGCTCCTCCTCCACCATGGGGGTGTGGGCGGACAGATCGGCAGCAGAGGTCATAGCGCAGTAAAAGTCAGGAATTCAACAACAATGCCGCCCAAGAGGCGGCCGAGTGGATATTGTAGCGAGCGCAGTCAAGTGGAGGGTAGGCAAGTGCGCCTATTTAGCCCGCGTAGATATGCGGATAGTGCATGTTTGCGCATTGCCTCATCATTATCTTGCTCATTGCTATCAAACAGTAATAGAATTCATTCTCATTTATTGTTTAAGATAATCACTTCCGTTTCCAGCAGTCAGTGACCGGCCCGTCTGAGTCCTTTGCATGGTGGGTGGTGCTGAGTTTCATGACTTGATGGACGCACGGCATTATTCCGAATTGGTCAATTTCTTCGCTCGCTTCCTGAATGACCGGGATGCGGCGCGCGATGTGGTCCAAGAAAGTTATGCGCGTGTGTTTGCCACGGTGTCGCCTGCGCGTCCGGCCCGCAATTTGCGGGCTTTGTTGTTTCGTACGGGCAAAAATATTGTGATTGACGGGGCTCGGCGCGATCAGGCCGAAAAGGCCATGCTCGATACGCTGGCCATGACCATGGTCTCCGAAGCCCCTTGTACGGAGTATCTGGTTCAAGTGCGCCAGCAGTTGCAGGCTTTGCTGAGCCGTTTGGGGGTGATGCCGCGCAAGCGACGCGAGGTATTTGTGTTGGTGCGCATCTATGGCTTCAGTCACCAGGAGGCGGCGCTTCACCTGGGGCTGTCTGTGGCGGCTATTGAAAAACACGTGGTGCGGGCGGTGATGGACTGCCTGGACTTGGCTAACGCTCACTGAGTCTGATTCATGTCTGCACCGGATAGAGCCGCGCGCGAGCGCCTGGAGCAAGCGCTTTTGATGCTGGCCCGTCAGCACGGCGGGGACCCGGCAAGCGCGCATGCGGCAAAAGAGCAGTTCTTGCAATGGCGCAGACGCAGTGCAGACCATGAGGCCGCGGCACAGCTGGCTTTGCGGGCTTGGGAAGGAACACAGGCCCAAAGTTTGCAAGAGTTGGTGCCCATGCCCGATCACTATGGCAGTGCTCGACAGTCGCGTCGGCGGGTCCTGGCCATGCTGGGCATGGTGGGTGTCGGTGCCGCAGGTGGTTTTGGGGCCCGCTGGTATTGGCAACAGCCTTTGCAATTGCTGGCTCTGCAAACCGGCCATGGCGAGCAGCGTGAATACAGTTTGCAAGATGGTTCCAAGTTGTCCTTGGCACCCTATACCCGACTGGAGGTGCGCATGATGCGCTCGGAGCGTCGGGTGCAGTTAAGTGAAGGCATGATTTATGCCGCAGTGAGCAAAGACCCTGCTCGGCCCTTTTTAGTAGAGACACCACAAGGGCAGATTCGGGTGGTAGGGACCGAGTTTTCCGTCAGGGTGACGGCGCAGGCCTTGCGCGTAGCGGTGGCACATGGGCAAGTGGCATTTTTTACTCATCATGGGCACGAGCATGTCATGGACCTGAAGGCTGGGCAGGCATTGCGTCTGGATGAGAATGCCCCCGCTGCTCGTGTCGATGTAGACCCGGAGCAGGTAGGTGCCTGGCGTTTGGGCTGGCTGGTGTTTGATGAGACGCCTCTATTCAAGGTAGCCGCGCATTGGAATGACTATCTGTCTCCGCCCCTGAATCTGGCCGACGAGCCAGGTCTGCGCGAGATGCGGGTAACAGGCAGCTTCCGTTTGCGCGATCCGGGGGCTTTTCTGGATAGCTTGCCGGGAATCTTGCCCGTGCAGGTTCAACGTGATGGAAAAGGGGCCTGGCTAGTGTCCTTGAAAAAATAATTGTCCGGTAAATAGGCTCTCGTTCGTCTACACATGGAAAGCCTATACAAGGACCTCTTGCCATGAAATCCCTTTTGCGCCGTTCTGGTGACTCTACTCGTTCTGTTTATGTGGCCGCTCGCCTGACTGTGTTGGGAGCGAGCTGTCTGCTTGCCTTGAGTACCGTGGGCACTCCTGCCTGGGCTCAGACACAGGCTCAGGGTGCTGCTGCCATCATGTTGAGTAATCGCACGATTGCCGTGCCAGCTCAGCCATTGAGTATCACCATCAATACCTTGGCGCGTCAGTGGAACGTGGCAATTTTACTGGATGCCGCCCTGGCTGCAGGGCGCACGGCTCCTGCTTTGCAAGGTGAGGTGTCCCTGGACCAAGCATTGGAACAAGCCCTGACCGGTACAGGCTTGCTGGCATCGGTCAGTGGATCGGCGGTCATTATCAGTGCCCAACCCTTGCCACCGACCAGCAGCAATATCGAGCAGGCCCAGGCATTGGCTCCCATCCGGGTTCAAGGCAGTGGGCTGGGTGCCGGGGTGACGGAAGGCTCCGAGTCCTATACGGCGGACTCCAACAGCACGGCGACCCGCTTGAATTTGTCCTTGCGGGAAACGCCGCAGTCGGTCAGCGTGATGACACGTCAGCGCATGGACGATCAGGGGCTGACCCAATTGTCAGATGTGGCCAACCAGACCCCAGGGCTGGTGTATGTGGCTGGGGGGAATTCCGGTTCAGACAGCAGCATGATTTATGCACGCGGCTTTGTGGTGGAGAACTACATGGTCGATGGCATGGGCCAGACCTTTAGTGGCTACCGGAGCCTGTTCCAAAGCAACGATATGGTCTTGTACGATCGGGTGGAGGTACTGCGCGGTGCCAGTGGCCTGATGAACGGCGTGGGTGAACCGGGTGCAACCATCAATATGATGCGCAAGCGCCCAACACGAGATTTTCAGATACGGGGCAAGCTGGAAGGGGGCTCCTGGGACCACTACCGGGGCGAGGCGGATCTGTCTACGCCCTTGAACGAATCCGGCAGCATGCGGCTGCGCACGGTTGCTGCCTGGCAGGACAGCAATTCCTTCATTGATCGCCTGAACGAAAAAAAGAAAATCTTCTACGGTATTTTTGAAGCAGACTTGTCGCCCTCAACCTTATTAAGTCTGGGATACACCTTTCAGGAACATAAGAGCACTAACCACGCTGGCCGTGGCCTGCCCATTTTTTATTCCGATGGCGGAATGATCGACTGGGACCGCTCGACGTCCTCGGCAGCCAGTTGGGCTTATTCTCAACGCCGCAGCCAAAGTCTGTTTGCGTCCCTGGAACATCACCTTGAAAACGACTGGACCTTGAAAGGTGTGTTGGATCGCTCAGAGACTTATTACGACGAAGTCTTGGGCTATGCGTCCCGGGGCTTCCCGGATCGTCAAACAGGTGCCGGGGCGTCCGTGTGGGCGGGCCGTTGGGGTGGCAAGCCGGTTCAGACCAGTCTGGATGTCAGTGCCAGCGGCCCCTTCAGCTTATTGGGCCGACAGCATGATGCGGTGGTGGGCTTTACCAGTTCGCGCACGCGGGACGAGGCACCCAGCTACAACCTGTGGTGGCACAACAATTGGACAGGCGATATCGACAATATCTTCAATTGGGATGGTCGCCAGCCTGGCGAACCCAATAATCCGACCATCGGCCAAACGCGTTCTGTAGAAAAAGTGAATAGTGCCTACGCCACGGTGCGTTTCAAACCTGTTGATGACCTTTCCGTGTTGGTGGGCGGGCGCCTGACCAGTTGGTCCCTGTATAAAAACTCGCTTAACTACGCCAGTGGCAAACGCACTGAAACCGTGCGCACGGCAAACGACCAGTTCACGCCGTACTTTGGTCTGGTCTATGACCTGTCCGAGCACTGGTCCGTGTACGGCAGCTATACCAATATCTTCAAGCCGCAGGACAATCGTGACATTGATGGCAATTACCTGGACCCGCGTACGGGCAACAGCATGGAAGTCGGGTTCAAAGGCAGCTATCTGGATGAGCAGCTGAACCTGGGTCTGGCCTTGTTTCGTACCCGCCAGGAAAACTTTGCGGTCGTGATCCCTGGCGCGTTTGCGCCTAATGGTGATGCCGCTTACGAGGCCGTGTCCGGTGCTCTGACTCGGGGCATAGAGCTGGAAGCGGCAGGCCAGATCACGCCGCAGTGGCAAGCATCGGCCAGTTTTACCCGTGTGATTGCGCAGGACCGTGACGGCAAACCTTTGCTGACGACGGTGCCTGACAACACCTTTAAGCTCTACACCTCTTACCGCTTTCCTTCGATTGGGCAGGGTTTGACGGTGGGGGGCGGTGTGCGCTGGCAAAGCAGATTTTATAACGCCGCTTCTGGCCCCTCCGGCAAGCAACGTCTGGATTTACCCAGTGTGGCCGTCTTTGATTTGATGGCTCGCTACCCCTTGAACAAGCAGGTCACAGCCTACGTCAATGTCAGTAATTTATTCGACAAGCATTACCTAACTACCACCAATACCGCTGTTTACGGCCAGCCACGGATGATTCGGGCGGGTGTTGATTTGCGGTTTTAACGGAATTATTTATGAAGTCCAAAGCAGTAAAGCGCCGCTGGGCGTTGGCCGTTCTGGCGGTGTTGGTGCTCGGCGCGCTGGCAGCGCAGGCCGGGCGTTCGTCGGAGCAGTTTGAAACCGTGGCTGTGGAGCAAAGCGATATTCGTGCGACGGTAGCCGCCGTGGGCACCTTGAAACCCAGCCGCTATGTGGATGTGGGGGCACAGGTGTCGGGACAGATTACGGCCTTGCCTGCTGCGCCCGGCGATCAGGTGGAGCAGGGCCAGTTGCTGGTGGAGATCGACCCCAGCGTGCAGCAGGCAACAGTTGATGCGGGCCGGGCTTCCTTGGCGGCGTATCGCGCTCAACTGGCCGAGCAGCAGGCGCAGCTTTTGTTGGCGCGGCAGCAGTTGACACGGCAGCGCCAGTTGGAACGTCAGCAGGCTAGCCGCCAGGAAGATATACAGATTGCCCAGGCCAGCCTGGCCACTGCTCAAGCGCGGGTAGCGCATGTGCAGGCGCAGATGGAGCAGACCCAGGCCACCTTGAAGGCGGATGAGGCTCGACTGGGCTACACACGCATTTATGCTCCCATGAGCGGCACTGTTATTGGTGTGCAAGCGCGTAAAGGGCAGACCTTGAACGCCACCTATCAAACGCCGAATATTTTGCGCATTGCTGATTTGAGCACCATGACAGTCTGGACCAGTGTGTCCGAGGCCGATATCCGGCGCATCAAACCCGGCATGGCAGTGACCTTCACGACCCTGGGAGAGCAGGGTGAAACCCAGGCTCGCCAGTGGCAGGCCAAGGTGCGCCAGATCATGCCCGCGCCAGAAGGCAGTATTCAAGACGAGAGCACGACAGCCACTCCCGCCGCCACGCAGGCCATTATGTATACGGTTCTGTTCGATGTGGACAATGAAGATGGCGAGTTGATGCCGCAAATGACGGCTCAGGTCCTGTTTGAGATTGATCGTGCTGATCAGGCCTTGCTGGTGCCCTTGGTTGCCTTGCGTGCTGATCCGCAGCGCGGTCCCGATGCTTACACCGTGCCGGTGCTGGAACAAGGCAAGTTGCGGGAAAAACCGGTCAATCTGGGTGTGCGTAATCGCCATCAAGTGCAGGTGCTGGATGGCATCGCCAAGGGTGAACAAGTCGTGCTGGCAGTCCTCGCTCCTGAACGTGGCTGGCGGTGGTTGCAATGGTAGGGTCGGCGCCTCCTTTGATTGAGCTGCGCGATATCAATCGTATCTACGGTGGTCCACCCAGCACTAAACCGGCTGTACAGGTTTTGTTCGATGTCAGTTTGAGCATCGAGCCGGGCGAGTTTGTGGCCATTGTGGGGGCCTCCGGTTCGGGCAAATCTACGCTGATGAATCTCTTGGGCTGCCTGGATAAGCCCAGCAGTGGAACCTATTTGTTCCAAGGCCGGGATGTTGCGCAGTTGAACCCCGATGAACTGGCGCAGTTGCGTCGCGAGACTTTCGGTTTTGTGTTTCAGGGCTATCACCTGATCCCCACCGAAAGCGCCAGCGAAAACGTGCAGATGCCGGCGATTTACGCCGGAATGGATGAAGACGCTCGTGCCGAGCGGGCAGCTCAATTGCTGAGTAGCCTGGGTCTGGCCGACAAGCTGGATAACCGGCCCAATCAGTTGTCAGGCGGCCAGCAGCAGCGGGTGTCGATTGCGCGTGCGCTAATGAATGGCGGCCGAGTGATCCTGGCGGACGAACCCACCGGGGCGCTGGATTCGCGCAGCGGTGCAGAGGTCATGGCCTTGCTGCGCAAGCTCTCGGATTCCGGGCACACCATTATTCTGATTACGCACGACCATGAAGTTGCTGCCATGGCGGATCGGATTATTGAAATCCGTGATGGCTGCATTCTTTCCGACAGTCGCCCCAACGGGGCCCCGGAGAGTAAAGCCAAGCAGCCCTTGCCTGAATCAGAGCACCGCCGCTCGCCCTGGTTTTCGGAAATCAAGGATGCCGCCCGCAGTGCCTTGCGCAGCATGTTTATCAATCGGCATCGCACGGCCTTGACTTTGCTGGGCGTGATTATCGGGGTGGCATCGGTCATCGTGATGCTGGCCGTGGGGGAGGGGGCTCGTCAACGGGTGATGGATCAGATGGGGACTATGGGTACCACCATCATTTATTTAAGCAGCTCCTCGCCGCCCAATGGAGTTGCCAAGGGCCAGTTGACGCAAGAGGATCTGGAGGCGATCAGCGAGTTGCCCTTGATACGACGGGTGATGCCGGTGATCGGAGACCCCATCACAGTGCGGCGCGGCAGTGTGGATCGGCAGGTTTATGTGTTTGCCGCCAATGACAGCATGCCCGACATTCACCGCTGGAACTTGGCTCAAGGGCGCTATTACACCGATGCTGAAGATCGGGATTTGGCTCCTTTGGTGGTGCTTGGCTATCGTGCTGCCAAGCATTTCTTTCCCGATATGGACGTGCCCTTGGGGCAGCAGCTGCTGATTGGCAATTCGCCTTTTGAAGTAATTGGCGTGATGCAAGAGCGCGGTGCGGATTCAGGCGCTCAAGACTATGACGATATGGTTTTTGTGCCCTACCACGCGGCCCGGGCACGGGTGTATCAAGCGCAGACCCAGCCAGACTATGTGGTGATTGATGCGCAAGATAGCTCTACGGTCCTGGAGGCCGAGCAGGATATGCGTCAGTTGCTGACACAACGTCACGGTGGCCGAGAGGACTTTTCCATCGGAAATGCCGCCGCCCGTTTGCAGGCTGAAGCATCGACCCGTCAGGCCATGAGCATGATGCTGGGCTTGATTGCAGCTGTGTCTCTGGTAGTGGGTGGGATCGGTGTCATGAACGTCATGTTGATGACAGTGCGCGAACGCACCCGGGAAATTGGCATACGTATGGCGACGGGCGCACGTCAAAGCGACATCATGAGGCAGTTTCTGACCGAGGCTGTTTTGTTGACGATTACCGGTGGATGTCTGGGTGTGCTGGCAGGGGCCATCGTGGGGATAGGTTTGATTTTTGGTGGGGTGGATGTGGTGTTTTCCTTGCGGGCAGCTTTGGGCGCCTTTGGCTGCGCCGTGGTGACGGGCATGGTTTTTGGCTATATGCCAGCACGTACGGCGGCCGCTTTGGACCCCGTTCAAGCCTTGGCAGGAGAGTAAGCATGGTTCCATATCGTTGGGTACTGGGGACCCTGAGTACTGTTTTGCTGCAGGCGTGCACGTCGCTGTCTACGGATTTGAATAAGGCAGCGCCTGCTTTGCCGCAAAACTATCAGCAAGCTGCAAGCACAACTGCGGCGCCAGGCGTACAGGTAGAGCCGCAGTGGTGGCGTGCTTATAACAGCCCAGGTTTGAATGCCTTGATGCAGGAAGCCCTGGGGGATGTGGCGGTGCTGCGTCAGGCCCAGGCCCGTGTCTTGCAGGCTCAGGCCCAGGCTCGAATTGCGGGAGCCAGCCTGTTGCCGGAACTGCAAGGCAATCTGTCTGCACAGCGGGATGCGCCGTTCTCATCCAGTCATGGAGATTCACGCTCTCAGTTTGTGGCAGGCGTGTTCATGAGCTATGAGCTGGATCTATGGGGGCGCAATAGTGCACAGGCCAACAGTGCCTTGTTCCAGGCTCAGGCGGCTGGCTATGAACTGGATGTGCTGCGCGTCAGTGTGCAGGCCCAGGTCGTGCATTTAAGCCTGCAAGCGTTAGGTGACAAACAGCGGGTAGCCATTGCCCGCCAAAACCTGGCGGTGGCGCAACGCTTGCTCAGTTTGTTGGAAGCCCGTTTGCAAGCGGGGGCGGCTTCGCCGTTGGAGTTGGCCCAGCAGCGTCAGCTATTGGCCTCTCAGCAGCGCAAATTATTTGTGTTGGAAGAGCAAGCCATACGCACGCGGGTCGAGCTGTCGACCTTGTTAGGCCGTACCGAAATTCTGCCAGAACCGCTGGAGGATATTGCCAACTTGCAGGTGCCGGAACTGCAGGCAGGTTTGCCCTCGCAACTGTTGGCCCAGCGTCCGGATATTGCGCGCATTGAATCCCAATTGGCCGCTGCTCATGCTGATGTGCATGTTGCACGGGCAGCGCTCTATCCTAGCCTGACTTTAAGCGCCCGAGCCGGGGCGTCGGGGGATCATTGGCAGGACAGTTTGCGTCATCCCGTCTACAGCCTGATCAGCGGTTTGGTCGCACCTATTTTCAATGCAGGCCGTCTGGCTGCGGGCAAAGACTTGAGTGACGCCCGTTTGCAAGAATGGCTGGCGCAATATCGTCAGACCATCGTGCAGGCGTATATGGACGTAGAGGGTGTGCTGGCTCAGTTGCAGAGCCTGGACGCGCAGGCGCAGATCATGGAGCTGGAATGGGAACAGGCAAAGTTGGCCTTTCAACTGGCTGAAGCACGATACCGCTCCGGGTCGGAGACGCTATTGTCTTTATTGGATGCGCAGCGCACCTTGTACGCTGCTCAAGATGTACGCGTGAGCCTGATGCAGTCGCGGCTGCAGTCTCGCGCAGCGCTGTTCAGAGCGCTGGGCGGGGGCTGGCAAGCCCGTTCAGGCAGCGTAGCTGATGACGGGGCGCTGACACAGGCTGGGGTCTAGCAGGCTGGCAGCCGCCTCGTCCAGCAGGATCTGGACGTTGGCGTGCTGCTTCAGTGCGGTGAACGGCAAGTCGGGCGTAATGCCGCCGTCTTGGTAGTTCAGCATGGTGCGAGCCTTGTGCTCGCCCGTGACAACCAGCGCAATCTCGCGGGCGCTCAGAATGTCGGCAATCCCCATGGTGATGGCCGATGCGGGGACTTCATCCATCGCGTCAAAAAAGCGGCTGTTATCCAGACGTGTGCGCTCGGACAGGGCAACCACATGGGTCAGGCTGTCAAACGGTGTGCCAGGCTCATTAAAGCCGATGTGGCCATTGGTTCCTACGCCCAATAATTGCAAGGCCACGCCGCCGCTGGCAGCGATTGCCGCTGAATACGCTTTGCAGTGCTGTTCCAGCTCCGTGGTCAGGCCATTGGGCAGGTGCAGGCGTGCGGGGTCAAAGGGCAGTTGGCTGAACAGGTGCTGCTGCATGTAATAGGCATAGCTTTGTTCATGCTGGGCGGAAAGACCTACATATTCGTCCAGATTAAAGCTGTTGATCCCGGACACATCCAGGCCGCTGGCGCGTACGTCTTGAACGAAACGGGCGTACACGGGTTCCATAGTTCCCCCCGTTGCCAAACCCAGAGTTGCATTAGGTTCTTGACGAATAATGTTCTGAAGGTGGGCACTAAGGTGCGCAGCAATGGCTGCAGAATCGGGGAACACTAAAAACATAATCTTATTGTTTATATAGGCCGTGATGAATTGAAAAAAAACTTCGCCGCAAGCACGGCGAAGTTTGATCTGCTGAAATTCTAATGGCACAAACGCGTACCGTCAGTTTTTTTTTGCAAGCAAGTGACACGTATTAACTATCTTGCTTGCCGGTTTCCCCAAGAAAACCACCGCTTTGACGGGCCCACAAGCGGGCATACAAACCACCTTGCTCCAGCAATTGCTGGTGGCTGCCTTGCTCGATAATCTGGCCTTGGTCCAGCACAATCAAGCGATCCAGCGCAGCAATGGTGGACAGACGGTGGGCAATGGCGATCACGGTTTTCCCGTGCATCAAGGTATTCAGGCTTTCCTGAATGGCTGCTTCCACTTCAGAATCCAGGGCGCTGGTGGCCTCATCCAGTAACAGGATGGGGGCATCTTTGAGCATGACACGTGCAATGGCAACACGCTGGCGCTGGCCTCCCGACAACTTCACTCCGCGCTCGCCTACATGGGCTTCCAGGCCCTGGCGGCCTTGGCGGTCGTGCAGTTGCGGGATGAATTCGGTGGCAGCTGCGCGGTCAACGGCCATATGCAAAAGCTCGTCATCAGCTTCGGGGCGGCCATACAGAATGTTGTCGCGCATGGAGCGGTGCAGCAAGGACGTATCCTGCGTCACCATGCCAATGGCGGCACGCAAGCTGTCTTGTGTGACATGGGCGATGTCCTGGCCGTCGATGCGGATGGTGCCGCTATCCACATCGTGAAAGCGCAGCAACAAATTGACCAGGGTGGATTTGCCCGCGCCCGAGCGTCCGATCAAGCCGACCCGCTCACCGGGCTGAATCACCAGATTGAGCTTGTCGATGACCTGACGGCTTTTATCGCGATAGGCAAAGCTCACGTCCTGAAATTCAATGCGGCCTTGAGTAATTTGCAAAGGCTTGGCGTCCGGTGCATCGACGACAGTAGGCTCTTGCGTCAGGGTATTGATGCCGTCCTGAATCGTGCCGACGTTCTCAAACAGATTGGTCAGTTCCCACATCAGCCAGTGCGAGTGCCCGGACAGGCGCAGCGCCATGGCAATAACGGCTGCCACCACACCGGCGGAGGACTGGTCTATAGACCACAGGTACAGTGCCAGCCCGGCAGAGCCGATCAGCAAGAGCGTCGCCAGCACGTGGTTGGTGACTTCAAACAGGCTGATCAGGCGCATCTGAGCGTGGCCTGTTTCCTGAAACCGGCGCATGGCATTTTTTGCATGGTCGGCTTCACGACGGGTATGGGCAAACAGCTTAACCGTGTTGATATTGGTATAGGCGTCGGTAATGCGGCCCGTCATCAAGGCGCGTGCATCGGCCTGATCCGCCCCTACTTTACCCAGGCGTGGCACGAAGTAAACGCAGGCCAGGGCATAGCCCAGCAGCCAAAACAGGAAGGGCAAAATCAGCAGCAGATCAAAGCTGCCTGCCAAAATCAGGATACCGATCAGGTAGGCGCTCATGCCCACGACCACTTCTACGGCCATGAACAGGGTCTCGCGCACTGCCAGCGCGGTTTGCATGATTTTGGTGGTGATGCGACCGGCAAATTCGTCCGCGTAAAAGGACATGCTCTGGTTCAGCATCAACTTATGGAACAACCAGCGCAGGCGCATGGGGAAGTTGATGGCCAACACCTGGTGCATGACCAGCGTATGCAGGCAAATCAACAGCACACTGCCCAGCAAGATGGCAGCAATTGTTAGCAGGGTGCCACCGTGATGGCCCCAGAACTGGGCCGGCTCAATAGAAGGCAGCCAGTCCACAATAAAGCTGAGCAGAGCAAACAGCATCGCCTCGTAAGCCGACAGGCCGATGGAGGTGACGGTCATCAAGGCAATCCAGCCCCGCGAATTTTTGGTGCAGGACCAGATAAAGGGGAAAAATCCCTTGGGGGGCGTATCTACGTGTTGTTCGGGATAGGGGTCGAGACGACGTTCAAAGAATGACAGCACCAAATGGGCTCCAGCGTACGGGCCTGAGGATGATAGGGCCGTGTGACAGAAAAAAAACCGCTTGTTGGGTAGAGAGCGGCAATTTTTTGATGGTAACGCAGTCGTTTAAACAGGCTATAGAAAACCTGATAAATACACAGTCTTTGTCTCGTAGAAGCGTCAAATACTGGGGGCTGATCCAGGATCAGCTCCCAGTCGGATGTCGATCAGGGGTTAGATGGCGGATTTAGTAAGCCACCACCTGTCCGTCTTTACGCGGGTCCGAACCGCCTACGTAGTGCTCGCCCTGACGCAAGATCAGCTGCGCGCCGCCAAAAGCAAACACGCCGCTGCCCGGTTCCACCACGATGTCATGGCCACGTTCACGCAAAGCCTGAACCATGGCCGGGTCGAAGGTGGGTTCCACCGCCACGCCACGGCCACCGGTGACGCGCCAGCGTGGGGCATCTGCTGCGGCTTGTGGGTTTTGACCATAGAGCAAGACGCGCAAAGCCATTTGCACATGACCTTGGGATTGGAAAGGGCCACCCATGACGCCAAAGGACATTTGTGGGGTGCCATCAGCATTCATGGCAAAGGCGGGAATGATGGTGTGCGAGGGGCGCTTGCCGCCTGCCACTTCATTCACATGGCCAGGACGCAGATTGAAACCGTGGCCCCGGTTTTGCAGACTGATGCCGGTGCCGGGGACAACCACGCCCGAACCAAAGCCCATGTAGTTGGACTGAATCAAGGACACCATCATGCCGTTGGCATCTGCCGCAGTCACGTAGACCGTGCCGGACGGACCGGGCAGGCCGTGCTTCGGGTCACCGGCCTTGTCCATTTGGATCAGGGCCGCGCGTTCACGCAGGTATGCCGGGTCCAGCAAGTGCTCGGGCTGATGGATCATGTGTTCCAGGTCAGCATGGTGCTCGTACAGGTCGGCAAAGGCCAGTTTCATGGCCTCAATGCTCAGGTGAATCGTATCGATATGATCCAGCGGCTGCTGTCCGATACCGGCTTGTTCCATGATGCCCAGGGCAATCAAGGCAGCCAGGCCCTGGCCATTGGGCGGAATTTCGTGAATGACGGATTGCGCAAAGGGATGGCTGATAGTGCCGCACCAGTTGGCACGATGTTCGGCCAGATCCTGTTCGTCCATGGCGCCACCATGCTGGCGCGAGAAATCGGCAATGCGGCGGGCCAGTTCGCCGGTGTAGAAGTCCTGCCCTTGGGTAGCGGCAATGCGCTCCAGGGTATTGGCTTGATCCAGGTTCTGATACCACTGGCCCGCAACGGGAGCTTTGCCATCACGTAAAAAGGCTTCGGCAAAACCAGGCTGATCGCCCAGGCGTTGACGGCCCAGTTCCCACAATCGAGCAATGACGGGCGACACTGGAAAACCATCGCGTGCGTAGTGAATCGCGGGAGCAGCCACTTGTTCCAGGCTCAGGCGACCCAGCTTGCTGGACAGCTCAGCCCAGGCCGACACGGCACCGGGCACAGAGACACTTTCCCACCCTTTGTCAGGGATAGCATCGTGGCCTTTGAAGCGGTCCGGGGACCAGCCGCGGGGAGAGCGCCCGGAGGCGTTCAGGCCATGCAGTTCTTTGCCGTCCCAGACAATGGCAAAGGCGTCACTGCCAATGCCGCAGCCGGTGGGTTCGACGACGGTCAAAGCGATAGCGGCTGCCAGGGCCGCATCAACCGCATTGCCGCCCGATTGCAGCATTCGCAGGCCCGCTTGGGCCGCCAAGGGGTGGGAGGTACTGACCATGTTGCGGCCCAGTACGGCAGAGCGAGCGGATGGGTAGGGGTTGGCCCAGTCCATCGCGGTAGCAGTGGTGTTGTTCATTGGATCTGAATTCCAGTCAGTTTGATCAGGCCTTGCCAGCGTGCGCTGTCCTCGCGTACCAGTGTAATGAACTCTTCACGGCTGGTACTACGGGGTTGATCCACGCCCAATGTTTGCAGGCGGGCACGTACTTTAGGATCTTGAATGCTGCGTGCAAAAGCGTCGAAGGCTTTGTCACGAATATCGTCGGGCAGGCCAGCAGGGGCATACAGGCCAAACCAGGTTATGGACTCATAGCCGGGCAGACCGGATTCCTGAAAGGTAGGCAGATCAGGAGCCAGCGGCGAGCGTTGTTGGCCGGTGACTCCCAGGGCGCGCAACTGGCCGCTGTTCACGTAGGGCATGCCGGTGGGGATGGCGTCCAGCAAGACATGAATGGAACCGCCCAACATATCGTTGATGGCCTGTCCTGTGCCGCGGTACGGCACGTGAGACATCACGATGTCTGCCTGATTCAGAAAAGCTTCGGTGCCCAGGTGCACGATCGTGCCGTTGCCACTGCTGGCGTAGTTCAGTTCGTCCGGATGAGCGCGGGCGTATTCGATCAGCTCCGGCAAGGTTTGTGCGGGAACCGAGGGATTGACCAGCAAGACACTGGCGGCATCACCCAGGTGGGCGATGGGCGTGAAGTCTTTCTCTGCATCGTAGGGCAGAGATTTGTACAGATGCGGCGCAATGGCGTGGGTGCTGCTGGTGCTGAACAAGAAGGTGTAGCCGTCCGCCTTGGCGCGGGCCACTTCGGCCGAACCGATGGTGCCGCCCGCGCCGGTGCGATTATCCACAATGATGGTGGTATTCAGCTCTTTGGAAGCGGATTCGGCAATCAGGCGGCTGATGACATCAGTGGCGCCGCCGGTTGGAAAGGGAACGATCAAGCGGATCGGACGCTCGGGCCAATCGGTGGCCTGGGCGGCCAGGCTGCTGGTGGCCAGTACGGCACCCAGCAACGTTTGGGCAAGACGACGCCAGGGGCGCCGGGTCGAAGGGGGCTGCTCTGTGCTCAGGGCGGGACGGGTCATGGCTATCTCCTCAATTCAGAGATGATAGGAAAGGCGGTCATGCCGAACCAGCAACAAATAAGCAGGGAGTCTTTGCTATTTTGGCAAGGCTGGCGGGTCTATTTCCAGCTGGGGCAAAAGCTCGTCCAGAAAGCGACGCACGATAGAAGGCAGACGACGGCCAGCCAAGGCTTGTACTTCGATTTGCCGGTTCAGCAGGCCACGCTCATGGATATAGCTGGCTTGCAACAAACCCTGTTCAATCAGATGGCGGGCAGACAGCAGGGCCGACACGGTTGCACCTGCTCCGGTCAGGGCAAACTGATGCAAGGACTGCATGTGATTGCTGCTGAACACCGGGTCCAGACTCAGGTTCTGCGCGCTGCAGGCCACATCCATCATTTGTCGCACAGTGGTGTCCGGCCCAGGCAGGGCCAGCGGGTAGGCCAGCAGACTTTTTAGGCTGATGCGTTCTGTGCGAGTTGCGGGATGCCCGGGAACCGTCAGCGCCATGACGGGGGCATCGCGCCGGAACAAGGTCTTGATGTCTTTTTCCGCTGTCTGGGTGAACTTGATGCCGATATCGATTTGGCCGCTCAGTAGCAGCATAGTGATTCTGTGCGGTGGCAGTACATCCAGTTGAAAGCGGATGCCTTGGTGCTTTTGCCTGAATTGCGCAATGCACTGGGGCAGCAATTGTGCGGCCAAACCTTCCGAAGAAGCAATGCGGATCAAGCCGGTTTGCAAGCCTTGCAGGGCAGCAATGTCATGCAAGGTGCGTTCGGCATCCAGGGCGCTGCGGCGCGCATGAGCCAGCAACAATTCACCGGCTGCGGTCAGGCTCATGCCACGGGCATGGCGCTCGAACAAGGCCATGCCCAGGTTTTCTTCCAGGCCGCTGATCTGACGGCTGATGGCCGAGGTGGCCACATGCAGATTGCTGGCCGCCTGGGAGATGGAACCACAACGCGCTACCTCCTGGAAGTAGCGCAGTGCGGTCTCTTGAAGGTGTCTGGGGTTCATACCAGACTGCCGCGCAGCTCGGCGGCAATCTCGTAGGAGCGCAGGCGCTTCTTGTGATCAAAGATGTTGGCGTTCAGCATCAGCTCGTTGGCGCCCGTCAGCTGGATGAAGTTCTTCATCTGGCTGAGTACCTGTTCGGGATTGCCCACTGCCGTGCAGCTGAGCAAGGAATCGAGCAGGTGCTGAGCGGACGGACTGCTTTGTTCGTAGTAGTCCCGCACAGGAGGAGGCAACTGGCCGGGGCGGCCACTGCGCAGGTTTACAAACGACTGCTGCCAGGAGGAGGCCAGCAGCTTGGCTTCGTCTTCAGTGTCGGCTGCAAACATGTTGTAGCCCAGCATGACGTATGGTTTTTCCAGATGCACGGAAGGCTGGAATTGACGGCGGTACACCTCAATGGCATCCATCAGTTGAGCGGGTGCAAAGTGCGAGGCAAAGGCATAGGGCAGGCCCAACGCGGCCGCCAATTGGGCCCCAAACAGGCTGGAGCCCAGAATCCAGACGGGCACATTCAAACCACGGCCTGGTACGGCCATGATGCGGTTGCGGGGCTCATCGGACATATAGTCCATCAGCTCCAGCACATCACGCGGAAACTGATCCGGGTCGCTGTTCAGATTACGGCGCAGGGCACGGGCTGTTTCAGGATCGGAGCCCGGAGCACGTCCCAGACCCAGATCTATGCGGCCGGGGTAGAGCGAGGCCAGGGTGCCAAATTGTTCGGCAATCACCAGCGGGGAATGGTTAGGCAACATGATGCCGCCCGCGCCGACGCGAATGCGGCTGGTTTGACCGGCAATGTGACCGATCAGCACGGCCGTGGCGGCGCTGGCAATACCGGGCATGCCGTGGTGTTCGGCCAGCCAGTAGCGGTGGTACCCCCACTGTTCGGCGTGGCGGGCGATGTCCGCGGAGCATTGAAAGGATTGCGCAGGGGTAGAGCCCTGAACAATAGGGGACAGGTCTAGAACGGAGAGTGGGTAGCTAGGCTTCATGGCATTTAGGTTCGGAGTGGACTCAGGATATAGTCAAGGCATCGTTAGGCAGCGTCAAGTAAACCCATAACACAGGCAAGGATGTTCAGATGAAAGAGACCAGTCGTCGCACCGTCAATCATTACCAGGACCATGCGCAGGCTTATCGGGAGGGCACCTGGGATCACGATGTCAGCCAGAATCGCCAAGCCTTGCTGGCAGCTATCGGTGCTAGTGGCCCTGTGGATATCCTGGACCTGGGCTGCGGACCAGGGCGGGATCTGGAGGCTTTCAAGGCCCTGGGGCATCGGCCTGTCGGCTTGGATGGCTGTGCGGCCTTTGTGGAAATGGCTCGTCAGCAAACCGGTTTAAGCGTGTTGCATCAGGACTTTCTGGATTTGAGCTTACCGCATGCTGCTTTTGATGGTGTGTTTGCCAATGCGGTGCTGTTCCATATTCCCAGTGCGGAACTGCCGGCAGTGCTAGTGGCTTTGCGCCAGAGTTTGCGGCCAGGCGGCGTTCTTTTCGCCTCCAATCCGCGCGGGCAGGGGCAAGAAGGGTGGAACGGGCAGCGCTACGGTTGTTACTACAGTTGGGATCAGTGGTCGCAGTGCTTGCAGCAGGCCGGTTATGAGTACATTGATCACTTTTACCGGCCCATCGACAAGCCCCCGCAGGAGCAACATTGGCTGGCTTCGCTATGGCGTGTACCCGTCCAAAAATGATCAAAATGGTGAATCCCTGACCTGCCTACTTAGGGGTTTGTTTTATAACGATATTTATTGTTAATACAGGGGTTTTCCCTATTTTTATGCACATCTTTTGTGGATAAGCCGGTTTCAGGCCCCTTGGCGCCCATACAGAGAAAAAAAAGGTAAAGAATTGTCGATTCTCTGACCAGCAATTATAAGTGCTTGATTAGATTGATCTAAGTGTAGTGATTCACGGTTTATCCTGTGACTTGTCCACATTTTTCGGGGATAAGAGCGGCTGCTTTTATGCTTTTGGCTGTTTTCTGTCCTCGGTTTTCAAGTGGTTGATACTAAAGCCTGTTTTCTTGATTTGCCCAGTTTTTCCTATGAGCTATCCACAGTTTTCGGGGATAAGATGGGGCGCGTGCCCAGCTTGGGTTGTAGCCAGTCTCAAGGCTATGATTCGGTCTAGCAATGGTTACCCTTAGCGGCCAGTCCCTTCGGTTCTTTGCCATCTTATTGAGGAGATTGAAACGTGGAAAAGTTGCAAGCATGGATCACTGAGTTTCCCGCCTTGGGTGCGGTGGCTCTGAATGTGGTGATTGCCCTGTTGATTCTTATTTTTGGCTGGTGGCTGTCAGCCATTGCCGGCCGGGCAATCAAGCGCATGGCCAGCCGGTCCAGTCGCATTGATCCCACCATTGTGCCTATGGCCCAGACGGTAACGGTCTGGACGATCCGCATCTTTGTGCTGATTGCTGTGCTGGCCCGGTTTGGCGTACAGACAGCCAGCATTATTGCGGTACTGGGTGCTGCTGGTTTGGCCGTCGGTTTGGCCTTGCAGAACACGCTGCAAAATATTGCGGCGGGCATCATGTTGCTGATGCTGCGTCCCCTGCGTGCGGGCGAGTTCGTGTCCATCGTGGGCAAGGGGGATGGCACGGTTCAAGAGGTCGGCCTGTTTCTGACCCGCTTTGAACAGGTGGACGGCATTCAATTTACCTTGCCCAATAGCTTGATTTGGGGCAATCCCATCATCAACTACAGTCGCAATACAACGCGCCGTCTGGATTTTGGTGTGGGTGTTCGGTATGGCGATGATTTGGATCTGGCCCTGAGCCTGCTGCAAAAACTCTTGGACGAGCATGACAAAGTCTTGAAGGACCCTGCTCCTCAAGTCATGGTGATGGAATACAAGGACAGTGTAATCACCGTTAACTTGCGCGCCTGGATCAATTCTGCAGACTTCTGGGATGCTCGCTTTGATTTGTTCCGCCGTGCCGTGCAGGTGCTTAATCAGGCTGGTTTGCAGACCCCCATCCCGGTACGCGAAATTCTGCAGTCCGGTGGCGAGCAAAAAGCCGCTTGATGATTTGATTCAAGAGCAGGTTGCACACCTGTTTCGGACCTTGGCTTAGTTATTCAGGCCAAGCTGTCTTTCGATCGGATCGTAATGCCCCAAGCCTGATTGACAATGGCTTGGGGCATTTTTTTCGGGTTAGCCTGCATTGGACTTAGCCAAGGCTTCACCCATACTGTAGCTTGTGCTGCTTAGCTGTTTTTCTGCCTGCCCTCACGATGTTTCTGATCGACGAAAAAATCACGGTACGACGCCTGGAAGTGTTGCTGGCTTTTTTGGAAGCCGGCACGATTGCGCGTGCCGCCGAGCATTTGGGCACCAGTGCGGTCAGCGTGCATCGGGCCTTAAAAAGTCTGGAAGAAGGTTTGCGTTGTCCCCTGTTCTTGCAAGAGGGGCGCAATCTGGTGCCGCAGGAGTCGGCCCGCGAGCTGGCGGAAGCTGCCAAAGAAACCATTCGCACCTTGCAGCACGGCATTGATGCGGCACGCGAAGCGGGTGGGTATTCTTCAGATCAGGTGCGCATTGGCTCCATGTATTCATTGACGATCCGTCTGGTGCCGCGGCTGCTGGTGGAGTTGAAAGTACACAAGCCTTTGCTGCAGATTGATCTGGTGCTGGATTCCAACGAAAAGCTGCTGCAAAAGCTGCGCGGTGGCCACATTGATGCCGCCTTGATCGAGTTGCCTCCGGCGCAACCAGACTTGGAAGTACTCCCCATTTTTGATGACGAGCTTTTATTTGCGGCTCCCATGGCTTGGCGAGGCTCGGAGTCTCCCGTGGTGGATTTGGCGCTTTGTTCCAAGGAGCGTTTTGTCTCTCTGACGGATGACTTTGCAACCGGGCGAGACATGCAGCGTATGTTAGCCAAAGCAGGGTTTGAAGCCGATATTGTGATGCGCACTGGCGACATTTTCTCGCTGATGAGTTTGGTCAGTGGTGGGGTGGGGTGCTCTTTATTACCTGCCCGCGCCAAAGAGGTTTTCGCCGACAAAATTCAATGGCTCAGCCTGGAGCCAGAGTACCGGCATTCGCAGCGGATTGGCCTGGTTTGCATGAAGTCGCGTGAACGCAGCCCTAATGTGCTGAGCCTGCTGCGAGCTTGCCGGATCGTGCGTACGCAACTGGAAAAAGAAGCGAAAAAAACGGCTTGAAGCCGATGGTTCGCAACTGACCCAAGTCCCGCACCGCCGCCTCTAAAAACCGCCTACTGCGTCCAGCGCGACAGCCAGCGTTGCAAACCGTCCAGCGTTTGAAACTCATCCACACTACGCGCTGCAATATCGGGATAACGCTGGTTCCACATAGTGGCCAGGCTGCGTCCGGGCCCAATTTCAAGAACCACGGCAGGCTGCCGTTCTTCAATCTGTTCCATGCAGGCATCCCATTGCACGGTTTGCATAAGTTGCGCGGATAGGGCGTGGGCGGCACTGGCTGCATCATGGACCCAAACCCCGGCATTGGTGGGCCAGGGCAGAGCAGGGGCTAAGAGCTGACTTTGCTGTAAATGCTCTTGAAACGCTTGGGCTGCGCCGCTCATCCAGTGGGTGTGAGACGCGATATTAACGGCCAACGGTGTGCAGCGCGCTCCTTGTTCCTGAGCGAATTCGGCCAGTGATGCCAGCTTGTCACGAGGCCCGGCGCACACGGCGCTATCGGGTCCGTTACGGATGGCCAAAGCGGTGCCTTGAGCCTGACACCATTGTTCTATGGTTCGAATGGCAACCCCGCTGATCGCCAGCATGCTGCTGTCTTGTCCCGCTCCTGCTTTATCCATGACTGCAGCACGCAGGCCAGCCAGTTTGACGGTATCGCTGGCGGACACAACGCCTGCCACGGATGCGGCCGCCAGTTCACCAATGCTGTAGCCCGCAACGGCGACTAGGGGCTGGGCGGCGGGGCGCAGCGCCGGTATCTGCTCTTGCAATTCTTGCCAGGCGGCCAGAGCGCAAGCCGTCAAGACAAGCTGCGCGTGGGCATTGGTGCTGGCCCAGCTGGCATCACGCAGGGCAGCACGCCAATCAGCAACTGCGAGCTGCTCTTGCATCTGTAGTAGCAATGGATGTGAGGAGTTCAGCCAGGGCAACATATCGGCGTATTGCGTGCCTTGCCCGGAAAATAGCAGGGCGATTTTCATAGTCGGGTTCCAGTAGGTCGGCGCTGGCTGGCCGGTCCCGGCGCGTGGGCCTGTAAACGGTCCAGCCAGCAGCAGGCGGATAAGGTGTCGGCCGCTCCACCCGGTGACAGGCGGCGTTCCATGAAGGCCAAGTGCATAGCCTGTGCTCGCTCCAGCGCATCCGCCGTGAAGGCACTGCCTGCTTGCAGGTATTGCTGGGCGCAGCGGCGTGCGTAATGCAGCCCCTCCAGTCCGCCACGATGGGCCAGATTGCTATCGTCAAGGACCGCCATGACAGAGAAGAAGGTATGCAAGCCGACGGCTTGCAGCTGCTGTTCTGACACTGGTGTGCTGTGCGGAGACAAGGTGTTGACAGCGACTTTCCAGGCGGGCCAGGCCGTTTCAAACAAGGTGGGAAATCCTTGGGCAGCTTCCTGATTGGCGCCTTGCAAGCCATAGCGGCGTACCGCCCGTCCACCCGGCAGTGCGGACGAAGCCTGCAGGCTGCGCTCATGCAAAGCCGCCCCCCACAGTGTTTGAAGTTGGTCCCGAATCGTGGCGGGAGTCAGGGTGCGAAAAGGTAGGCATGCGCCTGCGGCTGCGCACAGCAGGCCCAGCATGAAAATGGCGCCGCGATGGGTGTTGACTCCGCCCGTGGCTTTTTGCATGCAAGCCTCTGCTGCTATTCCGCGAGTTTGCAGCTGGCTGAAGGGAACGCGCTGTTGCCCCAGTTTTGCCATATCGGTGAAGTAATGGCGCAGGGCAAACAGACTGCGATAAAAGGTGCTGGCATCCATATCGTTGTGGCTGCCGCTGTCTATCAGGGACACTAGCCCCGGTTTGGGGGCCAGAATCAACTCGTCGTATAAGGCCAGCACAGCGGCACGGCCTATAGCCGCGCAGCTCCAGGAACGGGATGGGTCTAGGGCTTCTTGCGCATTCGCTAAAGAGCGCAATGCCTTGTGTTCAATCACATCAAGCAACATGAGAAGGCTCTCCCAGAGAGGTGTGTTCGGGCCAGTCCGAATGCGCCTGCATGCTTACGCCCTGCGTGCGTTTGACCATAACTTTGGCAGCGTCACCACTGCGCCATTGCTGCCATTCACGCCAGGCAATGGCAGCATCGTCAGGGAACACAAGCTCACCATCCAAACGAGGCAGGCCGCATAACTGGCCAGCTTGTGCCAGCAGGCTGACAACGCGATCCGCTTGTGTGCCGCACTGTACGGGCAGAATCAAATCTAGATCCGAGCCTGCACGCACATAGCTTTGGGCGGTCATCAACTCCCAGCCATAACTGCCGTAGACCAGAGCGTTGCAGCCCAAGGACTGGAGTTGTTGGCATACAGCCAGCCAGTCTTGTGCCAAAGCCGTAGGCAGTAAGGTTTGGGCTTCGTGTGCGGCAGGAAATGCGTCCACCCTGGAAACCTGAGATTGAGGAACGATCAGTGTCAGACGTTGCCGCCCCCAATCGCTGGGCAAGGGAATCCCCACTTGCAGCTGCCCGCTGCGCAGCTCACCAGGCTGGCGGCTGACGACCAGCGGCCAGTTCCGCGCCTGCCAAGAGCGCAGGCACTGATAGGCATGGCTGGCCGGTTCCAGACCCGCCAGAACTTCCTCCCACGCGCTGTCACTGAGCGTAGTCAGGTCATGGCGGTAAACGGGCAGCGCTTGTGTCATTGGGGGGCCTGCAAGACCTGTTCAATGATCTGGGCGGCCAAGCGCCGTCCGCCGCGTTCAGCGCCGTCGCTCGCACGTCGATCCTGATCATTGGGCTGGGCCAAGGCGGCACGTAGGCAAGCGCGAAATTGATCGGGGGAACGGTTGTCCCAGACCGATTGAATGCCGCCCATGGCGACATAGTTATCTACGCCCGGTGCAAACACCGGGTTGGACTGTGCCAGTTCTTCCAGCATGGCTTCGGGCAGCTTGGTCACGCGAGCCATGGCGGGAATGCGCATGACGCGAATCTCCGCTTCAGGTACGGCGTAGCAGGCATCGGCAATTAAACCGGAAGTAATGAAGCCGCCGGACAGGGCTTGGTCGTACACCAAACCAATCACTTGATGACCTTGGCGTCGTGCCAGGTCCAAACACATGCCCAGATGGGCCATGGCGCGATTGATCCCCAGCAGCTCATCACGGCGACGCAATTGCTGGCCCTGAGTATCGACCAACAGCAACAGACTGCGGCCCGGATGGTGCTTGATCGTGTCCAGTACGGCCTGGGCCTGGGTCAGCGCCAGGGCCACCCCAATAGGCGCATGATCAGTGGTGCCTATAACGCTCAAGGTTTGGCCCTCGAACTCGGCGCTGCCTTGCAAAAACAGGTCCTGCTCAACAATGTTGTGCTGCTTGTCGAACAAAGCTTCCACCAGTGTTTCCCATTTCATGCCTGTACCTCCTGACGGCGCAGTGCTTTGACCGCCTCCGCATCCATCTGACTGACTTGATCGGTTTGCTCCAGTCCCAATGCTTGCCACAAAGTCTGGGCCTGATTGTCGTTTTGATTCCATTGCTCTACAGGCAGTAGAGAGGCACGTTTGCTCAGCAGCTGATGCTCCTGTTCCAGCTCTTCCAAGGTGACAGGGCCACGGGCGGGCTGCTGCAGACCGAGCAGAGCCGCGCGACGAAAGGCAGCAACCGTGTCAGGAACCAAGTCGTCGCAGTCTGCTGTCAGCCAACGGTGTTTACCACCACTGGTTTGCCAGACTAACGCACGGTCCTGGGAGTCGTATTCCTCTACGCCATGTGATGCCTCTATGACCTCTGGGCCGGACATGGCCAGTCGGCCCACATCGCTCATGATCAAGTGATTGGTGCAACGGGCCACAATGCCCATGCCGCCAAAGCAACCGTTTTGTCCGCCAATCAGACCAATGACGGGGACACCCGCATTGCGGGTATCCAGTAGGGCGCGCATTACTTCGGAAACGGCAATCAGCCCAGCATTGGCTTCATGCAAGCGGACCCCGCCTGATTCCAGCAGCAGGATGACGCCTGCAGGACGCTCGATCATGGCTCGGCGCAATAGGCCAACCAGCTTGGCACCATGCACTTCCCCGACTCCACCGCCCATGAACTCTCCTTCCTGGGCGCCCACATACACGGTGTGGCCCTCCAGCAAAGCATGGCCGATGACCACGCCGTCATCAAAGGCAGAGGGCACACCTAACTGCGCCAGATGCGGACTGCTCAAGCGCTGCGCGGGGGGCAACCATTCATGAAAGCTGTTTGCGTCAAACAGAGCCTGGACACGCTGGCGGGCGGAACATTCCAGATAGCTGTTCATGACTGAGCCCCCTGGGCTTGGCTGCGGGCCAGCGCTTCACTGGCTGCCTGATCCAGACGCAGGCTGACGACTGCCGGTGTGGCGCCCATATCGTTGATATCAAAGTGGATGCCTGCCAAGGGGTGGCGCTGGTGAAAGTCCCGCACTACTGCATCCCAGATGGTGGAAAAACCGCGTGCCGAGGTGTGAATGTGGATAGTGCATTCGCGGCTGTCTGTGGGCTCGGCCAGCACTTCCAGATTGCCGGAGCCGACTACGCCAACCAGCACAGGCTGAAATTGGCCGATGGGCTCTTGCCCTTTGAAGGTGTAGGCCAGGGTTTCCAGGCCGTGAGGAACAGTGGTCATCGTGATCTCCTAATTCAAAACGTCTTGAGGGCCATTACCAGTTACGAAAGCGGGCCGGCGGTTGATACAGCCCGCCGGAGGCTTGAACCAGGTCCCGCATGCTGCGTGCGGCCAATAGATTGCGTGTGGCCTGGCGTGGGTCTATGCCCAGGTCCTGGGGGCGGCGGATGATGCCACGGTCGCGCAGGTTTTCCACCATGCGGGCATCACGGCCCAGACCCACTTGGGTGTAGCCCGCCACGCCACGTATGGCTTGTTCGCGTTCTTCGTCAGTGCGGCAGAGCAAGAGATTGGCAATGCCTTCTTCGGTCAGGATGTGGGTGACATCGTCCCCATAGACCATGATGGGCGGCAAATCCATGCCGGTTTGCTCTTGCAGTGTCCAGGCATCCAGCGTCTCTACAAAAGCCGGGGTCATGTGCTCGCGGAAGGTTTCTACAATCTGCACTACCAGCTTCTGACCGCGTGGTGTGCCAGCGGCACCTTGGCGTCCTGCACGGGCTTGTTGACCCGCCTTCAACCAGGCCGGGCTGGCATGGCGACGGCCACGGGCGTCGGCCCCCATATTCGGCGCGCCTCCAAAACCAGCAATACGGCCCAAGGTGGCCGTGGAGCTATTGCCATGCAGGTCAATCTGCAAGGTGGAGCCAATGAACAAGTCGCAGGCGTAGTGACCAGCAGCCTGACAGAAGGCGCGGTTGCTGCGCATGCTGCCGTCGGGTCCGGTAAAGAACACATCGGAGCGAGCGCGCAAATAGTTTTCCATGCCCAGCTCGGAACCAAAGGAGTGCACCGACTGCACCCACCCAGCTTCAATGGCCGGGATCAGCGCAGGGTGGGGATTCAAGGCCCAGTGCTGGCAAATCTTGCCCTTCAAACCCAAGGATTCGCCGTAGGTAGGTAAAAGCAGTTCAATGGCTGCAGTATCAAAACCAATGCCGTGATTCAGACGTTGCACGCCGTATTCGGCATAAATTCCCTTGATGGCCATCATGGCCATCAAGACCTGAATTTCGCTGATCTGGGCGGGGTCGCGGGTAAACAGGGGCTCGATAAAGTGCGGGCGTGGGGCCGGTATGACGAAGTTCACCCAGTCCGCAGGAATGTCCACGCGCGGCAAACGCGTGGTCTTGCTATCGACCAGCTCGTTGACCTGAGCAATGACAATGCCGCCGGAAAAGGCCGTGGCTTCTACGATTGCCGGGGTGTCCTCGGTATTGGGGCCGGTATACAGATTGCCGTGCTCATCCGCAGCTTGGGCAGCGATCAGCGCAACATTCGGGGTCAGGTCCACAAAGTAGCGGGCAAACAGTTCCAGATAGGTATGAATGGCACCGATGTTCAAGCGTCCTGCCGACGCCAGTCTAGCCAGACGCGCACCTTGCGGGCCAGAAAAGCTGAAGTCCAGGCGGTTGGCAATGCCTTTTTCAAATACATCCAGATGCTGGGGCAAGGCCAGCACGGATTGCACCATGTGCAGGTCATGAATCTGCGCGGGATTGACGGCCACCAGTGCATCAGCCAGAAAATCGGCCTGCTTTTGGTTATTGCCTTCCAGACAGACTCTGTCCCCCACTTGTAAAACGGCCTCCAGCAAAGTGCTTGCTTTATCCGTGCTGCATACCTTGCCATTCAAAGAGTCTCCCAGTGCGCGGCTGGCACGTTGCAGTCTTTGCTGGCGGGCTTGATTCTTAAGATTCCAGTTGCTGTCCGTCATTGGGTTTCCCTGTTCTACCTCTGTCGATGTGATCCATTAAATAAACTGCCTGATGCCTCAGGATCGGAGTTCAGGCAGTGCGATGTTCAGTGTGCCCAGGCTCTGGGCGATGCGGCTGGCCGCTTCTAAAAGCAACTCATCCTGTCCGGGGCGAGCAGCCACTTGCAGTCCTATTGGTAGCCCCTGCTTGCCAAAGCCAATGGGCAAGTTGATGCAGGGAATACCCAGCGCTGTCCAGGCGCGGCACAGTAGCGGATCGCCCGTGGTGTCGCGCGTGGGCGCTTCGCCCAAAGCGGCCGCGCTCACAATCAGGTCGGCATCCCCAAAGATCAGATCGGGCTGGCGTTTGACCTGATTAAGCAGGCCTTGCGCCTGAATCAATTCGGCGGGATTGGTCTGCGCGCACTTATCCAGATAGGCCTGCAAAACGGGTGAGAGCTGGTCCGCATGGTTCTGGCGCTCTTGACCCAAGTGCACCAGCACCTCAGCGCCCATTACCACTTGCTGGGCTTGGGTCAGCTCACCAAATAGGCGGTCTTTGTCGCTGGTATGTGTTGTGAACTGCTCGCTGTCGGCCTGCAGGCGCGCCACCACGTTTTCCAAGCGATCACGTAGATCGGCGCTAATGTCTGACCACCACGGGGTAGGTAGAAAGCTCAGTCGCAATGGCAGCGACAGTGATGCTTGCGGCACTGTAGGCGTCGTGCGCAAGGCATGGAATACCCGGCGGATGTCATGCAGGCTTTGGCCCAGAATGCCCAAGGTATCTAAGGATGGGCTGATGGTTTTCAGTCCGCTGATAGGCAAGGCCCCAAAGCTGGGCTTGAAGCCGTAAATACCGCAAAAAGTTGCCGGACGCACCACGGAGCCTGCTGTTTGCGTGCCCAAGGCCACGGGCACCACATTGGCTGCAACGGCGGCTGCCGAGCCCGAGGACGATCCCCCCGGTGTGTGGTCCAGATTCCAGGGGTTGCGGGTTTTCGGCGGGCTGAACAGAGCAAATTCCGTGGTGACGGTTTTGCCAAAAGGTACGGCTCCCGCCGCACGCAATGCTTGCACAATCGCGGCGTCTTGCTGGGGATGGTTGTTCTGATAAATGGGCGAGCCATAGGTGGCCGGGGCATCAGCCGTGTTGATCAAGTCCTTGATGCCCACGATCAGCCCCTTCAAGGGGCCGTCGCTTTGATCTTCATCTTGCTCTTTGGCCACTCGGCGCACTTGAGCCTTGTCCAGATGGGCGAAGGCGTGGATCAAATCCTCGGTTTGCTCATAGCGGGCAAGAGCGGCCTCCACAGCCTCTTGGCAAGATGTCGTGTTTCGGGGGGCGAAATCAGTCACAGACATGGCAAGTCCTTAGATCGTGAAGGGTGCAATAAGAATAGCAATGGTCAGAACCGCAGTGCCAATCAGAAAAGCTACGACGGTAAAGCCCATGACTTGCCGTACGTTGAGCCGGGCAATGGCCAGCACGGGCAGCAGCCAGAAGGGCTGGATCATATTGGCCACGGCTTCACCAAATGCCACGGCCATGGACATCAGGCCCAAATAGGCTTGGCCGCCTTGGCCGATTGCCAGTGCTGATTGCACAGCGATAGGGCCTTGCACGCCCCAGTGTCCGCCGCCTGACGGCACGAACAGGGAAATAATGATGGAGGCGATAAAGGTCAAAAAGGGCAGGGTGTATTCATTGGCGCCAGTCACCAATGCAGAGGACAGGATCTCTTCCAGTGCCCGCCCGCCGTCCATGGGGATATAGGCCAGCAAACCCATGATGCCGCCGTACAGCGGATATTGCAGGATCAGCGGGCCCGCAGTTTTGGCCGACTCCACAAAGGCTTTGATAAAGCGGATAGGGGTCCAGTGCAGCAGCGCACCCGTCACAGTAAACAGCATGATCATGGATGAGATGTTCAATGCAAATCCGCTGCGCACGAAGTAGTACATACCCGCGGCAAAGAACAGCACATTCAAAATCCACAGGTTTTCCAGTTTTTCAGCCGGGGTGCGGGGTTTGTCTTTGGGCAGGTCCTTTTCAATGTCGGCAAAGACGGCGGGGTCGGGTGGCAGGGCGTAGTCCGGCTCCATACGCCAGATGGTCAGGCTGAAAGGGACCGTCATGCCAGTCAGTTGATGGATGACGTTGATGGGGCTGCTGGGGTCCGTGTTGGCAAGCGCAATAGAGCTGGACAGGCCCTGAGTCCAGAGCAGATAGCCCATATAGCCCGAGGCAATCAGATAGCCAAAGTGCACATTGGGCAAACGGCGCGCCACTTGACGTGCGACCAGAGCACCGGCCACCAGGCCCAGGCCCCAGTTCAAGAGGCAGAAAATTGACCCCACGGCAAAACACAGCAGAGCGCCTTCAACTTGAGTACGGGCACGAGAGGCCAGCCAGATAATGGCGCGTTTTAACGGAGGTGCTTCAGCCAGGGTGTAGCCCGTGACCAGAATCAGCACCATCTGCAAAGCAAAGGTAAAAATGCTCTTGGGGCCCCACACCCCGCGATACCAGGCATCCACCATTCCTCCTGGGGTGGCGCCATCGACAAACAGGGCAATCAGTCCTACAACCAGCAAACTGAGAATGACCGCAAACAGATAAGGGTCAGGCATCAGTTTTTCTACATAACGCACGCAGATATTGGTAAAGCGAGTCAGCAAGTTTGGCCTGGGTTTGGCCGTGATGGTAGCGGTATTGTTCATGATGAACTTATCCTTTTTTTTGTCTCCCCGGCCTGGCTAGTGGACCGGCGTATGGAAGTTGGATGCGTGATACACAGTCCCGCTAGCGCGTTCTTCTCGGTGGTGACTGTCGCCTGTATCTCGCCTTCCTTTTTTTGGCGTGCCTGTTAGCAGGCTTATCGTTGTGTGCACAAGATAGCGACAGGCTCGGTGGCAGATCAATAAAGCAACTGTGCAATTCTTTACGCAGAGTGAAACGATGGCGCGTTAACCCTAGGATAAAAAAGGGGTGAAAGCGTCTGTACAAGCGGCTTTGGATATAAAGCGGCCTGCATTTTGGAGAGTGGGGATATTTAGCTAAAACGAATTTATTAGTCGGCGTATCGTTTAGGTCGATAGAAAGCCTCGCATGGCCTCAATGCATCGACAGGAGGTTTGCTTGAGTAGAAGCAGGGGACGAGTTGCGGTCAGGCCCGCCATTGAGAGGCGGCGGGCACATCAATACAAGCTGGTGGCTAGTGCAGAGGCAGGGGAGGCGAAAGGGCGGATGGCCACTTTGCTAAACAGAAGGCACCAGTGCATTTGCTGGTGCTAAGGATTGGGGTGTACGTAGGGTAGCCAAAGTGGGACGCGGACGCGTTGCGTCCACGACCGTTCAGAATTTGTCTGCGACCGAATCCAGTGCGTCGCGCAGCAGACCGGCAATTTCTTTTTGACGGGGAGCTGGCATGCGTTCGGTAATGGCGGTGACGCTCATGGCCAGGATAGGGCGTCCTTTGTGATCACACAGCGCACACCCGACCCCTAGCGCTCCACGCACCGCGTAGTTGCCAACTACGGAGTAACCGCGAATACGGGTATTGGTGACCAGTTGGCGCATCTCGCGTTGGGTCATGCCGCCGTACTGATCCAGTTGGTTGGCATTGCGCTCGATGATCTGCTCTATGGCTTCATCGCCCAGAGTGGCTAAATAGGCCATGCCGCCCGAGCCTACGCCCAAAGGTTGGCGCTTGCCTACATAGGTAGCCAGAATCTGTACGGGGTAGGGGCCAATCTCGCGCCACAGGCTGATGGAGTCATCCCCATCGCGTCCCACCAGAAAGACGGCATCGCCGGTCAGTTGAGCGAGCTCCTGCATGATGGGCTGCATGATGGTGACACGCGGGTCCAGTCCAAACAGGCCCTGGTCCTGGCGGGTCGCGCTATAGCGCCGGCTATGGCTGCTGTTTTGTACCAGACCGTGATCGATCAAGGCAGCCAACAGGCGGTAGATGGTGGGGCGCTGCAACTGGGTTGCACGCGACAGGTCGGTCACGCTCAGTCCTTTGCCTTGATGGTTCTGCAAAGTTTTGAGTACCAACAGGCCGCGCTGCAAGGTACGCGGCCCAGCCTGATCCTGTGGTTCTACGGTCTCGGGAGTGTTCATGCTTGAAGACAGCGATCGCTTACCTAAAAGTAACTCAGTAAGAATATACGCCAGCCGCCAAAGTGTCCACAGGGCGATCGTTCATCAGGCCAGATTGCCCGCAGGATAAGGCGGGCGGCGAAGTCAGGCCGGACAACGTCCGGTTTTAGTGACGCTCCGGTCCAGCCGAGTCGTCTTTACGCTGTTCTGGAATGGGATGGCCTGCCGTTTTTGCCGTCTTGATCATGGCGGTACACAGGCCACGCAGCATATCAACTTCATCCAGACTTAGCTGGGCACGCCCCAGCAAGTGCTGCATGCGCGGCACCAGTTTCTTGGGGTGCTTGGGGTCCAGGAACTTCACGCTTTCAATCGCTTGTTCCCAATGTTGCAGCAGAGCCTGCACTTTAGCGTGCGGAGCCAGCTCCTTGCCCGGGTCAGCCTTGCCGTCGGTGTCGGGCAGCAGGCTGGCACCGCTTTCAGCCAGCAAGGCATAACGCAGTTCCCAAGCCGCCAGTTGCAGGGCCTGGGCTACGTTCAAAGAGCTGTATTCCGGGTTGGCCGGGATGTGGCACAGATACTGACACAAGCTGATATGTTCATTAGCCAGACCGACACGCTCAGTTCCCAATACAATGGCGACCGTTCCTGTGTGTTGGCGCAGGTGCTCGCGGCTCAGTTCTGCCGTTTGGCGAATATCTGCCGCAGGCGGGCCCAGATAGCGGGGGCGGGCGGTCAGCGCAAAGGCTAAAGTGACCGGTTCCAGTGCGTGCGCCAGGGTTGGAACAATCGTTGCGCGCTCTAAAACGTCCACTGCGCCGCTGGCCAGCGAGATCGCTTGAGGGTTTTGTGCAACGTCCGGGTCCAGCGGGTCAACCAGGCATAAGTCGCCAAAGCCCATGGTTTTGATCGCTCGCGCTGCTGCGCCCACGTTTCCAGGATGGCTGGGTTGCACCATAATGAAGCGAACCCGGTGAAAATTATCATCAAATGCCGATGCTTGCGTCTGAGTCATTTAAAAT
>SMEN01000001.1_pt1 | contig 134327 bp, 125 predicted proteins | sample 2456271 | NCBI WGS metagenome assembly SMEN01 (sample SAMN10132593, study PRJNA489261) | soil metagenome | isolation source: day1 control-loamy sand soil ammended with raw manure from dairy cow... | place: USA | collected 2015-04-01 | reverse complement strand
TTCTACTAGAACAAACAATAGTTTAAAACACGAAGCAGCTGAACAAATCGTTTCTTCTACTGTTGCTACAAAAGCAGATGTTTATAGTTTAGTTTATGCAATTCCAGCAAATAATACTTCGGCTTTCTTAGATCAATACGGAAAAACGATTACTACTGAAATTACTTATACTTTATTACCTCTTTAATAAAAACATTGTAGTTCAAATTCTACATGCAATATAAAACAGATACTACAAAGCCTATTTAAATATCAACGTTTCTTTGTCATGTAAAATTAAACCAAGATTTTATAAAAAAAGAATTATAAAAAAACCAAAAAATGAGAACACAAAAAAAAATTTTCAAAACCATAAGCTTTCTAACATTTAGTTCATTATTTAGTCTAAATACATTTGGACAACCAGGAGTTGGAACACCAAGTAAAAATGCTGAAGATAATCCTTGGACAAATAACGGAAACGGAAACAATGGAAATAACGGAAATAATGGAAATAACGGAAACGGAAACAATGGTAACGGAAACGGAAACAATGGTAATGTAGAAAATACTGAATCTGGAAACACAGGAAATACTGATTCTGGAAACACAGGAAATACTGATTCTGGAAACACAGGAAACACACAGCCGTCAACAAACAAAACCAGTGGTTCAAGTACTTTAAATGTAATTGTTGGTGAATTTTATAGCATAAATTTAAGTAATGAAAATGCAACTATTTCATTAGATAACGAAGATAAATTTAAAAACGGTAGTGAATCAACACCGATTACAATGACAATCTTTTCATCTAAAAAATACGCTGTGAATGCGCAAGTTTCAAGCGAAAATTTCAATGGTGTTTCTGAAAACACAACTGTAAAAACAAATAATATTGATTTGATAGTTGCAAAAACAAATGGAAATCAAGCTGCAGTAATTTCTACTAGAACTACTAAAAGTTTAAAACATACAAATCCAGAACAAATCGTTTCATCGACTAGCGCAACTAAATCAGACATTTATAGCTTGACTTATGCGATTCCTGCTGCAAATACAGCTGCGTTCTTAGATCAATATGGAAAAACAATTAGTACTCAAATTACTTACACGTTATTACCTCTATAATTTTCATAAAAACTAGAAAAAAAAGAAAAACATGAGTAAAATCATGTTTTTTTTTTGAACAAAATTCTATCTTTATAGAAAATAACACATAAAAATGATAAGATACATATTACTTATAATTCTTACTTTTATTGGATTTTCAAGTAAAGCTCAAGAATCAGCGACATCGACGTTATCTATTCAAATAAATAATGTACAATCTATTCGAATTAACGAACAACAACAAAATGTTGAGATTTCAATTAACACAATTGAAGACTTTCAAAACGGAAAATCAAGCAACAAAAGCGATCATATAGAGGTTATGAGTAATGGAAAATATGAAATACGAGTTGTAGCAAACGGACATTTATTAAAAGGAGATTCAAAAATAGATATCGATCAAATCAAATTAACTCCTACCTTTGGTACAAAAGGTCGAAGTACGAATGATATTAATTTTTTTGCTGTTGACCTTTCATTAGAAAATAACAAAATTATTACTTCTACAAAAGGAGATATAATTCGATCATTTAACATGAATTATCACTTAAAAGGAAGTGATCAATTGATGAATTCAGAATCAGGAAACTATAATACAACAATAACATATACAATTATTGCACTTTAAAATGCGTTTTTATAAATTAATCATATTCATTTTTTTACTTTTAGGTTTAGATTCAATTGCTCAACCGGGAATTGGCTCTGCAAAAGCGTTGATTAAAATTGAATTCGAAGATGTTTATGGTTTAAATATTAATCATCCTGAGGTGAATTTAGATATTAATACTATCGAAAAATTTACTCAAGGAACACAAACAAATTGGTTAAATTCGCACCTAGTAATTACAGGAATAAAAAGTTTCGAAATCAGCATCAAAACTATTCAATCTAATTTTGTTAGTAATAATCTAGAAACCAATGTTGCTGTCTCTAACATAAATGTGAATGCAAGAATAAATTCTAAAACAAATTCAATTTATTTAAGCGATGCTTCACAGATTTTGATAAGAGAAAACAGCGGTTCAATGATTAATTATATTGATGTTAATTACAAGATTCCTCCTGAAAATACTTTTGCATTTATAAATAGTCCAACAAATACTTTTGAAACTTTAATTGTTTACACTCTAATTCCAAATTAAATGAATAAATTTTTATCTTTTTTTGCTTCTATCCTAACTTACACAACTTTTGCTCAAGCTGGACTAACGGTTTCTCCAGGAAAATTATATTTCTATGATAACAACAACCTTCCGCAAACACAAAAAGTTAGTATAACCAATCCAACTAATAAAATTTTAGAAATTGGTGTTTCAATAAATGATTGGAATTATGACAAAATTGGTTCAAATCATATTGCAGATTTTAATACTTTAGAAGAATCGTGCTCTACTTGGATTCAAATATTACCTAACACTTTTTTTACTATTGAACCAAATTCTACTAAAGATGTTGAAGTAGTGTTAACAAATCCAAATAATACAAACCCAAATAATCCGGTACATACAAGTATGTTGTTTTTTACACAATTAAATCCAGGAGATTCTGTTGATGAAAAAGGTGCTTCTATTAAAGTAACTGTGAGAATGGGTGTGAAAGTATATCATGCAAAACAAGAAACAGAAGGCGAAATTGCAATTGTAGATTTTAGACCAAAAAAAGATGAAAAAAACAATAAATCTGTTGAATTAGAATTTTCTAATTCTGGAAAAATCTGGACAGAAGGAAAAATCATTTGGTCTATTTTTAATTATAAAACAGGTAAAACAACAGAACTTTCTGAAGAAGAATTCTATACTTTACCAAAAGATACTCGAATTGTTACAAAAGCATTAGATCCAAATCTTACTGCTGGACAATACACCATTTCTGCTCAAATATTATACGGAAAAAACGAAACAATTCAGCTTGCTGAAATGGATTTTGAAATATGAGATCAATACTATTTTCTCTGGTTTTATTTTTTTGTGCAAGTATTAATTTATTTGCACAAGAAATTCAATTTGATTCTTATACCAATTGGATTCCGCAATTTAATAATTACGGAGAATTGATGTCTGGACAAACGAAAAGTGACCAAATAAATATTTCTGTAAGAATTTATAATCAAATACAGCCAATTACAAAATGGAAAATCACGGCTCGTTTAGTTGATGATTATAAATACAATAATTATTCTATTCCGGCTGAATTTGGTTTGCTAAAATTCAAAAGAGAAAATGTTCAAGGTTCTGGTTCAAATGTTCCAATAGGTGGACCTTCAGGTTTTTTACCTCTATCAAAATATCAAGAACAAACCATAATAAGTAGCGAAACAGTTCCGCTACAAAATGGCTTTGTGAGAACCTTCGTATACGATTTTCAAATGAGAGGCGGAAATCATTTATTAACCATTCCAAATGGCGAATACAAGAGCAGTTATATTATCAATCTATACAAAATTGAAAACGGTACAGAAATACTTCTAAAAAGTATAAGTAACGCAAATATGTTTGCTGGTGCGCATATCAATCACAATGCAAATCATGGCGATCAATCCATTTTATTAGAAAACGGTAGTAACTTGTTTCATTTTAAATTTAATAATGTTAACGATTTAGCTACTGGAAAAACCATTAGAAAAAACGCTGCACTTCGTGTAAAAACTTATAATGGTCATGAACTAATTGTAAAAGCGGCTAACCAAGAAATGCAATCAATTAGTACAAATCATACGTTGCCCGTTTCAATTATTCAACTCAATCTAGAACTCAATCAATATTCTGGCGGAAATAGTTCTGAGGCCAGTCTTTTGAGAATAAACTCACCTATTCAACTTCAAGGTTGGGATCAAGTTATAGCAACTTTTCCGCAATGGAGTCGTGAAATTGTTTTTAATCTTTCGCTAACAATTCCAGGAAATTTACCTGAATTTGATGGTGCTAAAGGTGTTTACGAAACTTATATTTATTTTGTTATTGTTCCAAGATAGCATGTTCAAAAAACTTTTTTTAGCATTTATTTTTTTCCTAAACTTCATAAATCTTTATTCTCAAAATAAAGAAAATCCTTTAATTATAAAATTTGAGAACGATACAATTGTTGTAAAAAAAACAAAAATCATTCAAACATCTTTATATATTAAAAATAATGGAAATGAAATTATTTCTGGTGAATTAGAAATTAGTTCTACAAATGATGATATTACTTTGCTTAAAAAAATCAAACAAAACATCAAATTAGAACCAAACGATTTTATTTATATTCCTGTAAAAGCGCAATTAAAACCAAAAACATTTAGCTCAGAAATTCTGGTTGAAGCCGTATTAAAGACAGTCGATAAAACATTTAATGAAAATTTAATTATCCTTCCAGAAAAACTTAGAAATGTCAATTTTCGATTAGTTAATCAACATCTTACTTTTTTTCATGTAAATGATTCGATTAGTTTAAATTTTGATATTTCGAATAATGGAAATACAGATCAACTTGTAAATCTTGTAATTAAATATCCGTACGGTTTTTCAAAAAACGAATTTGAAACCATCGAAATTAGCACAAAAGCTTTTCAAGATACAACAATACATATTCAAAAGTTCATAAATAAGCAAATGCTTAAAAAAGAAGATTTTGAAATTCATGCTGCTTTATATTATAAATCTGGAGATTATATCAACTCCTTCCCTATTTATGTTAATTCGGTTAAGCAAAATCGAACGTTTAGAGATCAAAATATTGATGAACATAGATATCAAGAAAACGAAATCAGATTAAGTAATTCGTATAATACTTCATCAAATCAGAATAATTTAAATTTAGGTGTCAATGCCAATATAAAAATTTCAGAAAATGAACGCGTTCGTTTGAATTCTCAAATGGAATATTGGGATGATTCTGAAAACTTTTTTCTTCGAAATACAATCCTTGGATACAAAAACAAAAGCTTCGAAACTAATATCGGAAATTTGTACCAACAAGGAGAAATCATGATTAATGGAATTGGTGGTGAAGTAAAATATAAATTAACTGATTCCTTGGATATCGAAATTGGATTTATTGACAAAACCTATTCGGTTATGGAGACATTCAAGAATTCGAAAGGATATTCTGGTTGGGCTGCATTTAATACAATCAAACAGAATAATGCTAGGACACGTACTTTTTTTAATTATGATTTTGATAACAACAGCGGCATAAACAAATACATTTTATATCATTCTCAAGAATTTATCGCAAACAAAAATTTGAAATTTGTTTACCAACAAGGTTTGAGTACCATGGTAGATAATCAAAACGTTGCTACAGGTATTTTGGGTGGAATTTCTGGTTTTTATTCGTCAGAAAATTGGTCTTATTTTGGAAATCATATTATCAGTTCAAATCAATATGCAGGTATGCGTAGAGGTGTGATTCAACTTAACGAAAGTTTTCAATATAAATACAAAAATCATAATTTTTCTCTTTTTTATAATTACAACGAATTGAGTCCAGAAAGTTTTAACAAGTTTGAAATGTTCTATAATAATCAGATCAATCAGAATTTAAATCTTGGGTATCGATTTAGCAATCGTTATTTTAATTTTTTTCTTGCACCAACTTATAATTCAGAAAAGAGAACAAATGCGTATTTTTCTGAAATCAGTTTGTTTAAAAAAGTTGGAGTTAACACCATTTTTCAAATCAATAATTTCAACAAAAATCTGATTATTAATACAACATTCGATGCTGGAAAAATTCTGACATTTAATTTAGCTCAACCATATAGTTATAAAATTGGACTAGGTGTTAAATACAAACAATTCAATTTAACATCGCAATATCAATACAATTACGCATCGATTAATGAATTAAACAATCCAAATCAATTAAATTCTACATACGAAAGTTTAAATACAAATTTGATGTACACATTGAATGCGTTTAACAATCGACTAGAATTTTCGACTTTCATCAACTATTCTCTAAATAATAATTTAGCAAATATAATCGTGCTAAACAATTCATTTAGATTTGAAATCAATCAAAATTTTAGAGTTTTTCTTAGTTCAAACTATAATAAATATTTAGACGGATTACAATATTCAAATTTAAATTTACAAGCGGGTTTAATTAAAAATTTTGACCCAAGTAAAACCAAAACAGAAAAAGCAAATTTAACGGTTCATGTAAAATATAATGAAAAAAATAAAACCAGTTCAAATGCTTCTAACAAAATTGTTTTCATAAATAACAAACCATTCTTAACCGATGCTGGCGGAAAAGTAAGATACAAAAAAATACCTTTAGGAACTTATGAAATTCGTTTACAAAACGATAATGAATGGTTATCAGATATGATTGTACTTAAAGTAGATTCGGATACAGAACAAGAAATATTTTTCAATAAAACCACAACTGTTAGCGGTAATCTTAATTTTGAAGAAACAAAAAATTCATTTGATATCAAAAAAGACAAAGGTTCATTTAGAATTGATTTAACAAATGCAGACGGCAAAGTTTACAAAACATATACAGACGATTCAGGTCGATATATGATTTATGTTCCAGAAGGAATTTATACCATTAGCATTTTTAATCATTTACCAAGTGCACAAACAGAAGTTGTTGAAAATAACATTGAAATCACAACCGAAATCGATAAACCAATTACATTAGATTTTATCATTAAAATAAAAGAAAAAAAATCAGAAGTAAAAAAATTCAATTCTGTGAAATTCTAAAAACATAAAACTGCTTTAATTCAAAAGCAGTTTTTTTATGAAAATAGAAATCAAAAAAAACAATTAACACTGAATAACAATAAGTTAACATTTACTTCAGATATATTTTGAGTATAAAAAAACTGGAAATCATAGATATTAAAGCTTTTACAAATTACGTAACATTAAGTTTACATAAGCTTTAAACACAATTTACATTCTCCTAACTTTAAAGTAACAAGTAAAGAGGAGTTTTGCAGAAGTAAATAACAAGATATGAAAAATTCTTTTTGCTTCATTTTAATGCTTGGTACGATACTTACATCGTGTAGTAAAAAAGACAATGCCATTAAGATGAAAGGTTCGGATACCGAAGTAAATTTAGCTATAAATTTAGCAGAAAAATTTACCGAACTTGATGATGAGTTTAGTATTTCGATTTCAGGCGGTGGTTCTGGTTTAGGAATAACTTCTTTATTAAACGGTCAAGCCGATATTGCTAATTCTTCTCGACCACTTTCCGATGATGAAATCCAACAATTCAAAGATAAGAACATTGAATTAAAAACGGTGATTTTCGCAGAAGATGCAACAGCTTTTGTAGTTCATAAAGATTTACCACTAGAAGAAATCGATTTAGAAACACTTGGTAAAATTTTGAGTGGTGAAATCACAAATTGGAACGAAATCATTGACCTTGACTTACCAATTAATATCTACGGTCGTCAATCAAGCTCTGGAACGCATTCTTTTGTAAAGAAAAAACTAAAAATCGAGTTTACTCAAGCTGCTAAAGAAATGACCGGAAATGCCCAAATCATTGAAGGTGTAAAAGCAGATAAATCTGGAATTGGATATGTTGGAGCTGGATATGTTGCTCACGATCCAAATGCTAATACAAAAATTAGAATCGTAAATATTAAAGAAAAACCAGATTCAGTTGCATATTCTCCAATCGATGCTGAAACAATTAATAAAAGTTTATATTTCTTTCAACGTCCTTTATATCAGTTTGTTTTAGCAGATTCTTGGAATAAAGTAAAACCGTTTATTGATTTTGAAGAAAGTAAATTAGGTAAGAAAATGATTGAAGAACATGGTTATTATATAATTGAAAAATAATGAATTATAAATCTAGAATTACATTAGACATCGTATTCAAAGTAGTTTTTAAAGCTACAGGATATTTGGTTTTGGCTTTACTTGGTGGAATTTTCGCCATGTTGATTTACAATTCAATCTCCTTCTTTTTAGATGTAAAACCATGGGATTTTTTCACAGGAATGGAATGGGCTCCAACGGCCAAATCACCAAAATATGGAATGTTACCTTTAATCGTAAGTACAACATTGGTAACTTTTGGAGCCATGCTTATTGCTATTCCGTTGGGAATTGGAACGGCATCTTATATTGCGATTTATGCAAAACCAAGAGTTAAAAACATACTAAAACCTACGATAGAAATGCTTGCTGCTATTCCATCTGTTGTAATTGGATTTTTGGGAATTGTATTTTTAAGTCCAGGAATTGCAGATTTAGCAGATTTACCAAACGGATTAAATGCATTAAACGGAGCGATTCTTTTAGCAATTATGGCGCTTCCAACAATCATCACGGTTGCTGAAGATGCAATTCATGCGGTACCAAATGCATATAAAGAAGCTAGTTATGGTGTTGGTGCAAATCGTTGGCAAACGCTTCGAAAAGTTATTATACCTGCAGCAGCTCCGGGAGTTATTACTGCAATTATGTTAGGAGTCGGTCGTGCAATTGGTGAAACGATGACGGTTTTAATGGTAACAGGAAATGCAGCATTAATGCCAACTGGTATGTTTGATTCTGTAAAAACAATGACTGCAACAATTGCAATTGAAATGGGAGAAGTTCCATACGAAACCACACATTATTATGCACTTTACGCTATAGCAACTGTTTTATTCTTTATGACTTTGTTTGCTAATATCGTTGGAGAGTTTTTTATTAACCGATTCAGAAAATATCATGCAGTTTAAAACGAATAAATTATCTAGCGTTATTGAATGGGGATCTCTTTTACTAAGTACTGCAATTGTTTGTTTCTTTATTGCGGTTATTATTTGGGAAATTTTCTCTAAAGGATTTAGCGTTTTATCTTGGGAATTTACTACTATGGTTCCTAAAGAAGGAATGACTTCAGGAGGAATTTTAACTCCGATTATTGGAACTGTTTTATTAACCTTAATCACTTCTGCTTTTGCAGTTCCTTTCGGAATTTGTTGTGCAATTTATCTAAACGAATATGCTGAAAACACTTGGGTAACAAGAACCATTCGTGCGGCAATACGTAATTTATCTGGAGTTCCTTCAATTATTTACGGATTATTTGGTTTAGCACTTTTTGTTCAAGCTTTAAATTTTGGAACATCGTTAGTTGCTGCAGGTTTGACATTAGGATTATTATCACTACCGTATATCATCACAACTACAGAAGAAGCTTTAAAACGTATTCCAAATAGTACAAGAGAAGCAGCTTTAGCAGTTGGAGCAACAAAATTTGAAACCATTAAAGATGTAGTAATTCCATCAGCAATGTCAGGAATTTTAACAGGAGTTGTATTAACGCTTTCAAGAGCTGCAGGAGAAACTGCTCCCATTTTATTTACTGGAGCTGCATTTTATATCAATGGTTCATCAGGTTATGTAAACCAAGAATTTATGGCTTTACCTTACCATTTATATATGTTATCTACGCAACATCAATCGATAGATCAAGTAAAACCAATTGCTTATGGTACGGCATTAGTTCTTGTAATTGTTGTGTTCTTATTAAACCTTACCGCATTTTATATTCGTTATAAATACAGAAAAGATGAAAACTAAACTATCAGCACAAAATTTAAATATAAGCTTCGGCACTAAACAAGTTTTAAAAAATGTAAATGTTTCGTTTAACGAAAATGAAATTACAGCTTTAATTGGTCCGTCTGGATGTGGAAAAAGTACACTTCTTAGAAGCTTTAATCGCATGCACGATTTATCGCCAGATGCGAATATCAATGGAACGATTATGTTGGATGATTTGAATATTTATTCTAAAAATATTCCAGTAACAGAAATCAGAAAACGTATTGGAATGGTTTTTCAAAAGGCAAATCCATTTCCGAAAAGCATTCAAGAAAACATCACTTACGGATTAAAAATCAATAATCTTCCTCATGGAAAAGATGTGATTGAAAAAGCACTTCAAGAAGCGTATTTATGGGATGAAGTTAAGAATGATTTAAAAATGCCTGCAACGCGTTTATCTGGTGGTCAACAACAACGTTTATGCATTGCACGTGCAGTTGCCTTACGTCCAGAAGTTATTTTAATGGACGAACCTTGTTCTGCCTTAGATCCTGTAAGTACATTAAAAATTGAAGAATTAATCAAACATCTTAAAAAGAAATATACCATTGCAATTGTTACTCATAACATGCAACAAGCGCAACGTGTGGCGGACAAAACCATTTTTATGTATTTAGGTGAAGTTATGGAAGAAGGTCCAACGGATCAGATTTTCAATAATCCGAAAAACGAAATCACAACAAATTACATCAACGGTTATTTCGGATAAATTGCTAAACATTTCATTCTAAACAATATATTTCTTAAATTCACGTTTATGAAAAAAAAGTATTGTTATGAAAAAATATGTATTTGTTTTATTTGGAGTTCTGATTTGTTCAAGTTCATTTGCTCAAAAAAAAACGATTAAAGAATTAAAATCCTATAAAGAAACCAAACCGAAAGAAGAAGTTGTTGTCGATTTTTTTATAAACACATCAAATTTCACCATCTATGCATTGAGCACAGATAAAGAATTGAGAGATGTTGAAAAAACAGCGGCACAATTTGGAATTGAATTAAAAATTCGTGAAGTGATTAAATCAAATAAAATTCATGAAGTTTTTTTCGAAATCAAAAACGGAAACGAAACTTTTGTAGAGCATTTTCAAAACGGAAATATTGCTTTGAATAAAATTGATATTGAATTTTATAAAAATGGCAATCCAAGCGTAAGTGCTGAAGAACAAAAAGCAAAACTAATTATTAAAAAAGACCGGAATAAAAAAGAAAATGGAAATGTAGAACGTGTTCTATTTTCTCAATAAACACAAATCCTTCAAGAAATTCTTGAAGGATTTGTCTTTTAAAGTTTTTTAGTTTCCTTTAATCAATATGAAAAACACTAAAAGTATATTCAAATTTATATGTAAAAACAATTGGATTCCCTTTAATCTTAGCAGGTATCCATTTTTCTTTTAATTGCATTACAGAAAACTTAATATCTTCATGTAAATATTCACTATTTGGGATTTTAGATTGAATTTCAACATTAGATAACTTTCCCTTTGTATCGATATCAAAATTGATGGTAACTTTAATATCTGTATTTATAGTTGACCAATCTAAATATCCTCTTAAATATTTACTCAATTTTTCATCAAAGGCATTTTTTCCACCTGGAAATTGAGGTTGAGAAAAACTGTTCGTAGAAACATAACCCATTTCAAAATTTTCAAAAAAATCATTTGGTATAAAAAGAAACTCGTAATAGGCTGCTACTTTTTTCCCTTTAACTTCTGCAGCTTGCCAATTCTTCAAGCTCCCAAGTGCTTTACCAGCCAACTCAAAAGCACATTTGTTTTTTTCAATATTCTTTTCGTTAGATTTTCTTTTAATCAGAAAAGGTTGTCCGTTTTCATCTATTTTCAAAGTAATCCAAACGTATTCATTTTTCTTACAAGGAGATAAATTATTTTCTACCAAAAAATGCTGCATTTCAGCAAACATTTCAACTTCTCCGTTTTTATAAGGCGATTGACCTTCTGGAAATTCACTCAAAATAGTTTGAGCAGAAACGTTGTAGCAACATAACAATAGAATAAATAATACAATTTTTTTCATTTTCTAAATATCAATAAAGTTTGATAAACATTAGTTTACCCAAAGAATTTTATCAAACAAAAATAAAAAAACTAATCTTCAAACTACCATTTATAAAGGTTTTGTTAAAAAATAAATATTGAAAACTACAAAAGTAGTTGTATAACTAAAAAAATAGTTTATATTTGTAATAACAAAATCAAACAGTTACAATAAAAATGGAAAAATTAACCAATAAAGAAGAAGAAATTATGCAGGTTTTATGGCAACTAGAAAAAGCGTTTGTCAACGATATTCTAGAAAAAATGCCAGAGCCAAAACCGCATTATAACACACTTTCAACAATTGTTCGTTTGTTAGAAGAAAAAGGATTTGTGGGACATAAAAGTTATGGAAAATCACATCAATATTTTCCAGTAATAAGTTTAGAAAGTTATCGAAACGTTTTTGTAAAAGATTCGATGAAAAAGTATTTTGGCAATTCGGTTTCTAATTTAGTCAACTATTTTGTAAAAGACGAAAAGTTAAGTGAAGATGAAATCAAAGAATTATTAGAGATTATAGAGAAAAATAAAAAATAAATTTATGGAACAAATCCTGATTTATCTACTTAAAGTAAATAGTTTGTTGATTTTCTTTTGGATATTTTACAAACTATTACTACAGAACGAAACCTTTTACACATTCAATCGGTTTTATTTCTTGGGTTCGACTTTATTGTCGTTTGTGTTTCCGTTGATTTATTTTACAAAAATAAAAGAGATAATTGTTCCTGCTTCTAATTTACAGATTGTTGAAAATAAATCAAATTTTTTGATTGAAAGACCAGAAATCATAGATTTGAAATGGTACGAAACAATTGATTGGTTTTTGGTAATTGTAATTCTGATTGCGGTAATTTCAGTGATAAAAGTTGGAATTCGAATTTTTAAAATTGTACAATTAACAAATTCTATTCAAAAATTAGAAAAACATCCAACAGAAAAAAACATCCGAATTACTGAAAGTGAAACGCATGTTTATTCGTTTTACAAATGGATTATTTTACCAAAGAAGCTATTAAAAAGTGAAAATTGTTCCGTTTTGATTCAGCATGAAAAAGTGCATATAAAACAAAAACACACATTTGATTTAGTTAGTTTGAGTCTCATTAGCGATTTCTTTTGGTTCAATCCAATCATTAAATGGATAAGAAAAGATGTAAATCTAAATCTTGAATTTTTGGTTGATGACGTAATCACAAAACTAGAAAACAGTTATTTGTATCAAAAAACGTTATTGAATTTCAATCAAAATCAAGAACAAAATATATTAACAAATGCTTTTAATTCTTCGGATTTAAAACAACGCATCTTGATGTTAAACACTCAAAAATCCAAAAATATGAAAAAATTAAAAATCGCATTAACAGCACCTATTCTATTAGCTTTCTTTGGATTATTCCAAATTGAAACTGTTGCACAAGTCAAAACAGATAAACAAGAAAATGATTTTGGAGATTATAAACTGATATTAGAAACACTTCAAAAAGATATTAAACGCATTCAAGAAGATAAAAAATTATTCAACGAAATAGTTGAGAAATATAAAACTACTGTTGACGGTAAAGAAATTTCAAAACAAGAATTAAAAGAATATGATAATACTAAAATAAAATCAGTCGCAGTTGATTTTAGTGATGCTGAAAAAGACACACAAGTCAATTTTATAACTACTGGAGAAGAAGAAGTTAGATCATTTACTTTTGGATACCAACAACAAGATATGGAAATAAAAGTAAATTTTGATGGCGAATTTGTTGATGTAAAAGATTTACAAAATGCATTTAAATTTGAAAATGATGATAATATTGACAAAAAATATGACAAAATATACATCAATGGTAAAGAATCGACTGAAAAAGAATTAGAACATTTTTATGGAAAAGAAAGACGAGCTTCTGTAAAAATAAAAGATCGTGTACTTTACGTTGAACCTGTTAAAGAGAATAAAATTTCATATAAATCAACAACTCAAAGCGAAAATGTTGTTTATATTTTGAATGACAAAGAAATCAATAGGGATGAATTTAAAAAAATATCCCCTAATGATATTGAAAGTATAACTGTAATAAAAGATAAAGAAGCAATTGCAAAATATGGCCAAAAAGCTAAAGATGGAATTCTATTGATTAAAACAAAAGATTACCAAAAAAATACTGCAACTAACAAAAAAATTACAGAAATTAAAAAGAAAAAAATATTAGCTGAAAACGAAAAGAAAAGAGATGCTTTAGCTGAAAAAAATCAAGCTATAATTAAAAATAAAAAAGCTGAAATCGAAAAAAGAAAAGCTATAATTGAAGAACGCAAAGCTTTGACCGAAAATCGAAAATCGACAATTGAAAATAAGAGAGCTGAAATTGAAAGACTAAAACTTATCAGAGAAGAATACAAAGCTTTGGCTGAAGTGAAAAAAACAGTTGAGATACAAAATAAAACTACACAAGGAAGTTTTTAAATAAAAGCTAGTTATGGAACAATTCCTGATTTATCTACTTAAAGTAAATGGTTTGTTGATTTTCTTTTGGATATTTTACAAACTATTACTGCAGAAAGAAACATTTTACACATTCAATCGGTTTTATTTCTTGGGTTCGACCTTAATGTCGTTTGTGCTTCCGTTGATTTATTTTACAAAAATAAAAGAGATAATTGTTCCTGCTTCTAATTTTCAGATTGTTGAAAATAAATCAAATTTTTTGATTGAAAGACCAGAAATCATTGAATTAAAGTGGCACGAAACGATTGATTGGTTATTGGTAATTGTAATTCTGATTGCGGTAATTTCAGTAATAAAAGTTGGTATTCAAATTTTTAAAATAGTACAATTAACAAATTCGATTCAAAAATTAGAAAAACATCCAACAGAAAAAATAATCAGAATTACTGAAAATGACGAACATGTTTATTCGTTTTACAAATGGATAATTTTACCAAAGAAATTGCTAAACAGTGAAAATTGTTCGGTTTTGATTCAGCATGAAAAAGTTCATATAAAACAAAAACACACGTTTGATTTAGTTAGTTTGAGTTTCATTAGCGATTTTTTTTGGTTCAATCCAATCATTAAATGGATAATAAAAGATGTAAATCTAAATCTTGAATTTTTAGTTGATGACGAAATCACAAAACAAGAAAATAGTTATTCGTATCAAAAAACGTTATTGAATTTCAATCAAAATCAAGAACAAAATATAATAACAAATGCTTTTAATTCTTCGGATTTAAAACAACGCATCTTAATGTTAAACACAAAAAAATCCAACCACATGAAAAAATTAAAAATCGCATTAACAGCTCCTGCTCTATTGGCATTCTTTGGATTATTCCAAATTGAAACTGTTGCACAAGTAAAAACTGAAGCTTCTAAAAAAGAAATTGAAGTTGAAGAAATTTATGAAGTTATTCCAACATTTGAAATTTATGAGGAAGTAGTTGCTCTAGAAACAAATGAATACGACAAAAACGATGAAAGTTTTTACATCATGATTCATAATGCTTATGATGATTCATATTATTCTGATATGACAAAAAATCTAAAAAAAGCTTATAATTTAGATGTTGAAGTTTCGGATTTAAAGCGAAATAAAAATGGTGAATTGACTTCGATAAAAATAACTTGTACTGATGAAAATCAAATTTTTAAAAGACAAATTAAACCAATTGGAGAAAATTCATTTGAGCCATTTAAGCTTCATGTTTATAAAGAAAACAACAAATATTATATTGAAAATTCATCAGCTACAACAAATGAAATTGCAAAAATTAAAGGAAAATTTAGTTTTGATTTAGAAAGTTCAAAAACAGATGAAATTACTCCAGTATTTAAAGGAAAATTTAGTTTTGATGAAGAAAATGAACAATCTAAAAATCAGTCATATAAAATAACTTCTGAAGCAGTTTTCAAAGAAACTAATGGAACAGATTTATTAGACCAAGCCATTGAATATTTTACAGCATCTTTAAATATTCCGTTTACACCTGGAAATTACGAAATGTTAAAAAATAAGAATATTGTATTTACTTTAGATGGAAAAGAAATTACAGATCTTTCTAAAATAGACAAAAATAATATTGAATGGTGTTCCTATCAAAAAGGTGAATTTGCAATAAGTACTTATGGTGAAAAAGCTAAAAATGGAGCTTTTAATATTACAACAAAAAAGAAAACCTCAAAAAAACAAAATTCAACTAAAGAAAATCAGAATGCTTTAATTGAAAAAGAAAAAAACTTTGAAATGTTAAGTTCAATTTTCTATAATACAAAAGAGATTAAAAAAGTTGTAGAAAATGACGATTTAAAAATTACATCCATTTCAGCTTCGTTAACGCAAGAAGATGGAACAAAAATTACAATGTCAGAGAACTATTAAAATCTAAAATCCCTTCTATTAAGAAGGGATTTTCTTGTTGAAAAAGCATTCTAAATAATAAAAAGTTCATTAAAAACGTTTTAGAAATAAAACCTTTTATGATAAATCGAAAAAAACATATATTTTTCCTGATATTTATCGCTTTGTTGGTTCAAAGTTGTGCCATGTTTTCTAAAAAAAGATTCAGAAAAGATAGTGAATACTTAACCGAAAACAACATCAAAAAATTAAGCGGAAATTACACCTTTCATCCTGTAAAAAGAATATCAAATTCTGGAAGTAAAAAGCCAAATGATGAAATACCTGATTCTTTAGTTTACAATAATGCTTATGATTTCATGTTAAATATGGATTATAAATCCAGTAAAAAATTTGATTCCATTAGAAATAGTAAAAATGATTATACTTTAAATTTAGAACTCGAAAATTCGAATCGATTACGCATCAAAATTCTTGAAAATACAAACGTAATTAAAGACACTTTTCTATCAGGAAAATACAGAAAAGGCATGTTTTATCTAGATAATAAATATTTGAAATGTCATGGAGTTCCGTATCTTTTTGGCGGCTGTTCGAACAATAAAAGACGTATTGGCTTAACCAAAAATGGAAATCTATTAATTAATGAAGCAGTAAGTAATGATGGTGCCTTTTTGATAATTTTTGCTGCAGGTTATAGCTATAATTCTACTTATGAATACAAGCAAAAATAAGGTCGTTCTATTCATATTTACTTGAATTTTATTGGACTAAATCGAATATATATAAAGATAATCAACGTTTTGGGTAAAACTAACAAAGTGCCAAAAATCAAATAAGATAATTTTTGAATTCGAATTCAAAAGTAAAACAGTCAAACCCACCTTAAATACGTTTACACAAAATTCTGGAAAGTGTCATTTTAGAACATTTAATTACAATAAATTATATTCATCTTCATAAAGTTATACCTCAAAATAATTGAAACATTATTCTAATTTATTATTTTCTATAAGTAATTTGTAGTAAAATCTTATAGATATCAAACATAAATTTATATTCATCTTCTAATGCTTCATGTTATCTAAGTAAACTTAAAAATTTCTAAGAAATAATCTTCCTAAAAACAAAAAGGAAATTTCAGTGATTTGAAATTTCCTTTTATAACATTTAAAATATTTAGTTTTTTATCTTTTTACGATTATCGATAGAATTGGTATCAATCAATTTATTGTACGGATCTACACCAACTTCCATTGGTTTTTCTTTTACTTCAATCTGAACTTTATTATTGATCTTATCGATTTTATATTTCTTCAGATACAATTCGTTTTCCAATTCGTATTTATCTTGTTTTGTAGGTTCTCCAAAAATTCCAATTTCGATATAATCTTGTAATGGTAGCGATTCAACTTTAGTTTTTCCTGAACCAAAAACCAAAGTTTTACCGTTTTCATCCTTAAAGATTTTTTTATTGTCTTTACCTGCTCTATATTTTGCAACATCAAATTCAATTTCTACCAAATAATTTCCGTTAGGTAATTTTTTAGATGTTACATTATTCACTTTATTGTCGTATAAAGTTATGGTTTCAAACATATCTTTAATTACATATTTTAATGAATCTGGCGTTGCTTTTTCGATATAACTAACAAATTCAATTGAGTTTGTATATGGAGCTTCTTGAAATTTAACTGCAGACACATAATCCTTTAATGCATTATTAAAATTCTTTTCTCCAATATAATCACTCATTGCATAAAGAACTAAAGAACCTTTGTTATAATGAATGTATTGTTGATTTTCATTAAACATCAAAGGATTTTCATTTTTCCATTCAAAAGTTCTACCTAACAAATATTTATCCAAAGCATCTTTCAAGAATTTTCGCATTTGATCTTTTCCATAATGTTGTTGTAAAACCATTAATGAACTGTATTCAGAAACCGATTCAGACATTAAAGTTGCCCCTTTAACAGCTGCTCCAATTACTTGATGAGCCCACCATTGATGCGCCATTTCGTGAGAAACTACTGAGAACGGATAATCAACAGCATTGGGATTTTCTTCATCAACATCTGCAATAAAACCAATTCCCTCAGAAAAAGGCATTGTGTTAGCAAAAGCTTGTGCAAAGGTTCCCATTGTTCGTGGAAATTCAATAATACGCGCTTGTTTATGTTGATAAGGTCCAAAATTTTCCGAATAATAAGCAATTGATTTTTGTAAGGCATTCATCATACGTTCAACGTTATATTCGTGACCTTTATGATAGTAAATCTCAAAATTAATTCCATCTTTATTTTCTTTACGAACTTCATATCTACCAGAATTAAATGCGTAGAAATTTAGCATTTTCTGATCCATTTTATAATGGTAATATTTACGTCCGTTTTCTTCCCATTCTTTTTGAAGATAACCTGGAGCAATTGCAATTTGATCTGCTGCTGTTGAAACGGTTGTTTCAAAATTTATCCAATCGGCTTCGTTTGAAATATACGTATTTTGACGAGCTTCCATATCATCAACTTCCGCCATACGTTCTTTGTTTGGTAAACCATATTTCTTACGAACATCGTTATCAGCAATTTCAAAACCATCTGAGTAACCAAAAGAAGGGAAAATACCATTATTAATAAAAGTTCCATTTTCAATAATTGATGAACGATTAGTTAAGAATGTATTTGGTTGATTTTGTACTTTGAATTCAACATTCATCGTTTCGCCTGGTTGCAAAGCTTGAGCTAATTTGTAAATATTAAAATCGTACAACGTATCTTTCGAAACCAACGTATTTGGCTTACTAAACTTAATGTCTTTTAAGTTTTTTCCGTAATTGATAAAAATAGAATCAATCGGTTTGTCTGATTTGTTTTGAACGATATATTTAACCGTTGCGTCGTAATTATTTTCGTAAGGAAAAATATTCATTTCAACATTTACATCAGTAATTCTTGGTTGAGCATATTTTTCGAACTTCTTATATTTCTTTTCAAAATTAACTTGTTGTAATTCTATTTCTTTTGCAGAATAATAAGGTTCCATAATATTGTCGTGCCAATAAATTGCATAACCAATTCCAACAAATCCAATTAAGAAAACTAACATTGGAATCGCAATTTTAAAATTAAAACGTTTTTTTGCAATAGATAAACGTTCTTTAATTCCAGAAACAATTCCCCTTCTCCAAAGTAATAAAGTAGCACAGCTTAAAACTAAAGTAAACAAAAACCAATACGCTTTATAAATAAAGAAAGTTCTTAACGTACCAAAACCATTCATATCTGAATAAGAACCAACACTACCCGAATTAAAAGAATAAATCTGTTGTTCGATTCCCAACTTACTTAAAAAAGGTTTTGCAATCATAAAGACTAAAATCGCAAAGAAACCAGCCAAATAGTTTTTGAATAACGATTGAACAAACACTGAGAAGAGAATGATAATAATGTAATCAATCAATTCAAAAACAAATAAATATTCAAGGTAAATACCTAATTCAAAATGGTAATATCCATAAAACACTTGAACTACAATACAAGATAACATTCCTACAAAAAGTAGAAGAACAGTCATTTTGATTAAGGCAATTATTTTAGATATATATAAAGTCCAATTTGGAATTGGAGTTGAATCTACTAATAAATTCATTCGAGATGTAACTCCGTTTTGAATTAATATTCCTGAGAATAAATAAATCAAAATCGCAATAAAGAAACTAAATGTACCTGAAATTAATCCTAAAACTTTCCAAGTGACCGGATAGGTTTTGGTTCCGTACAATTCTTGTCCTAAAGTTAAACTTGAAACGAGAACAAAAAACAACATAATTACAACGATTGAAATAAAAATCCAGTTTTTTATTATTGAACTGAATTCAAATTTTGATAAATTCCAAGTTGTTTTTAAATTTTGAGTAAAAGAATAATCATAATTTACTTTTGGAAGATTTAACTTCATAATACTTCCAAAATTGTTCTTTACAAAACGAATTCCTTTTTTCTTTCTTGAAAAAGTAATTGGTGATTGAGAAAAAGAAAAAGTAAAATATAGTCCAACGAAAACTAGAAGTGAAACTCCAATCCAAATTAAACGGTTGTAGATAATAACATCGATAAAAGGAACATTATTGAAATTTTGTTCATCTATAGTCCAATATTTAGTAACATATTGAATTGCTTCTGAGCCAAACGGGTCAAGTAAAGCTGGCAAAAATTTGTCATCCATATCAACCGTTAGATTACTAATTAACGCTTGAACTACAAATAATACGAATACAAAAATTACTCCAACAGAAACGTTTCTAGATAAAGTTACTAAAGCAAATAAAATGGTCCCGATAAAGAAAATATTTGGAATAACAAATAATACATACGATTGAAAATAAGCCCAAAAACGTATAGGTCCAACTAAATCAGGATTTGCAAATGGTAAAATAGTTGCTAAAAAGAAAGCAAAACCAATTGACATAGTTACCAGAATTGTAATCACAAAACCACTTAAAAATTTACCTGCTAAATAATCAAATTTGTTAAACGGATATGAGAATAAAATGGTATGTACATTGTATTTAAAATCACGATACACTGTTGCGCCAATTATTGTTGGTACAATAAAGTAAACCAATTGCGACAAGCCATTAATTAAAGAATTAATTGCCATTGGTGAATTTGCATAAGTGTTTGATGCTGTTGTGACACCTAAAAAATCGAAGTAGCCAACCATTCCTGCCATCACAAAAAATGATAATACAAAAAACAGTGCTAAATAAATATAAAAAGACCAGCTAGTGAACCATCTTTTTGTTTCAAATAAAAATATATTCTTTAGCATTATACTCTATCTTTTTTAAGTGCAACGAAATAAACATCTTCTAATTGAGGTTTAGCTTTTGCGAACGTTTCATGAGGTTGTTCATCTGCATAAACACGAATATTCAATGTATTGTCTTGATTGTAGTTTGATGAAATGATGTTGTAGTTACGAGCAAAATCATCGAATTCATCTCTTTCGATAATTCGCATCCAAATTTTTCCTTCTAAACTTTCTTCAGCTTCTTTTGGTGTTCCACGATAAAGTATGTTTCCGCCATTTAAAATTGCTAATTCGTGACAAAGTTCACGAACGTCGTCAACAATATGCGTTGAGAAAATTACGGTGTGATTGTTTCCGATTTCTCTTAGAACATTTAAGAAACGATGACGTTCTGCAGGATCTAATCCAGCAGTTGGTTCATCAACAATAATTAATTTTGGATTATTTAAAAGAAGTTGTGCGATTCCAAAACGTTGTTTCATTCCGCCAGAATAACCGCTAACACTTTTATTACGAACGTCCCAAAGATTGGTAACTTCTAAAACTTCTTTTATTATTTTTTTACGATCTTCTTTAGATGCGATTCCTTTCAGTTGAGCAAAATAGTTCAATAATTTTTCGGCTGACATATTTGGATAAACACCAAATTCTTGCGGTAAATAACCTAAAACTTTTCGTAAAGACATTTGATCTTTTAAAACATCAATATCTCCAAAAGTAATAGATCCTGAATCTGGGCTTTGAAGTGTTGAAATGGTACGCATTAAAGATGATTTTCCGGCTCCATTCGGGCCTAATAAACCGAACATTCCAGTTCCAATTTCTAAATCTACATTGTCTAATGCTTTAACTCCGTTTTTGTAGGTTTTGCTTAAACCTTTTATCTGTAACTTCATAACTTATGATTTTTAACTATAAGTAAGTTTTTTTTAACAATTGTTACAAATTGGAGCAAATAAAAAAGAGAAAAGTTATAACTTTTCTCTTTTCTGTATTATTTAATAAATTCTATTTGTTTTTCTTCTTCTCGATTTACGTTGTCAAAGAAACCTTGTTCATTCATCCAATCGTCACTATAAATCTTACTCATATAACGCGATCCGTGATCAGGAAAAATAACTACAACATTACTATCAGTATCAAATTCACCACCTTCAGCTAATTGCTTAACCGCTTGAAAAGCAGCTCCAGAAGTATATCCTACAAACAAACCTTCTGTTTTTGAAATCTGACGAGCTGTATGTGCAGCTTCTTCATCGGTAACTTTCACAAATTCGTCTATTGCATCAAAATCTGTAGCAGTTGGGATTAGATTTTTCCCCATTCCTTCAATTCGGTATGGATAAATTTCCGATGAATCGAATTCTCTTGTTTCGTGAAATTTCTTTAAAACAGAACCAAAAGCATCAACTCCAATTACACGAATATTTGGATTTTGTTCTTTTAAGAAACGAGCAGTTCCAGAAATGGTTCCACCTGTTCCAGAACAAGCAATTAAATGTGTGATTTTACCAGCAGTTTGTTTCCAAATTTCTGGTCCGGTAGTTTGATAATGTGCATCAATATTTAATTCATTGAAATATTGATTGATATAAACAGAACCGTTTGTTTCTTCATGTAAACGTTTTGCAACGCTATAATAAGATCTTGAATCATCTGCAGAAACATTAGCTGGACAAACATAAACCTTGGCTCCCATCGCACGCAACATATCAATTTTATCTTTCGAAGATTTTGATGTTACTGCCAAAACACATTCGTAACCTTTAATGATACTGACCATTGCGATACTAAATCCTGTATTTCCAGAAGTTGTTTCAACAATAATGCTACCCGGTTTTAATATTCCTTTACGTTCTGCCTCTTCAATAATATGCAGAGCAATTCTATCTTTTGATGAATGACCTGGGTTAAAAGCTTCAACTTTTGCATAAAAGTTTCCTTCTAATCCTTCTGTCACTTTTCTTAATCTAACTAATGGTGTATTTCCTATTAAATCTAAAATATCATCATGAGCTTGAATTTCTTCTTTCATAATACCATTTTTAAAGAGCCTGAATTTTTAGAACTCTTACAACCGTACAAAATTAATAAAAAAATAAATACTATTTCGAAATTCCTTCCAAATCTAATAAAAAAGCAAATTCCTTTGCAACCTCTTTTAAAGATTCGAATCTACCTGAGGCTCCACCGTGACCTGCATCCATATTTATATCAAACAATAAAAGATTTTTATTTGTTCGAAGCGCTCTTAACTTAGCAATCCATTTTGCAGGTTCCCAATATTGAACTTGAGAATCATGAAATCCAGTAGAAACGTATAAATTAGGATAAGCTGTTGCTTCAACATTATCATAAGGAGAATATGATTTCATATAATCATAATATTCTTTTTCATTTGGATTTCCCCATTCATCATATTCGCCAGTAGTTAACGGAATACTATCGTCTAACATGGTAGTTACTACATCAACAAAAGGCACTTGCGCAATCATACCATTATATAATTCAGGAGCCATATTCATAACTGCTCCCATCAACAAACCTCCAGCAGAACCACCTTCCGCATATAAATGTTCAGGTGAAGTATATTTTTCAGCAATCAAATATTTAGAACAATCGATAAAATCCGTAAATGTATTTTTCTTTTCAAGAAGTTTACCTTCTTCATACCATTCACGTCCTAAATCTTCGCCTCCACGAATGTGTGCGATTACATAAATAAATCCACGATCTAAAAGACTTAGACGAACTGTTGAAAAATATGGATCCATTGTAGAACCGTATGAACCGTAAGCATATTGCAACAACGGAGCAGAACCATCTAGTTTTGTATCTTTATGATAAACCATTGACATCGGAACTTCTGTTCCATCTTCAGCTACTGCCCAAACACGTTTTTCGATGTAATTCTCTTTATTGAATTTACCGCCTAAAACTTGTTGTTCTTTTTTAACTTCTTTTTCTTTAGTTACCATATTAAAATCGATAACCGAAGAAGGCGTTGCCATTGATTGATATCCGTAACGTAAAATATTTGTATCGAAATCAACATTCGTTGTTGTGTAAGCGGTATATGTCTCGTTATCAAACGGCAAATAATAAGCTGCTTCTGGATTATTCCAAGGTTGAATTTTAATATGAGTCAACCCGTTTGAACGTTGAGAAATTACCAAGAAGTTCTTAAAAATATCAATTCCTTCAATTAAAACTTCGTCGCGATGTGGAATCAAATCTTTCCAATTTTCAATACCGGTTTTATCTTCATCGGTAATCATCACCTTAAAATTAGTTGCATCATCTGCATTTGTAGTAATGTACCAATGATTTCCATAATGTGAAATCGAATATTCTAACTCACGCGTACGAGGTTGAAAAATTCTAAATTCACCATTTGGATTATCTGCTTCTAAAATTTGATACTCTGAAGTTAACGTACTATCTGAACCTAAAATTAAATATTTTTTAGATTTAGATTTATAAATATGAGTAGTGAACGTTTCGTCGTTTTCTGTAAAAACCAATTCGTCATTTGAAATATCATTTCCAAGAACATGTTTGAAAATTCGGTCTGGACGTAACGTTTGTTCATCTTTACGAGAATAGAATAAGGTTTTATTATCGTTAGCCCAAGTTGAACTTCCAGTAGTTTTTTCAATTTTTTCAGGATAAATTTCTCCTGTTTCTAAATTTTTAATCTGAATTATATATTCACGACGAGAAACCGTATCCAAACCAAAAGCGGCATATTTATTATCATCAGAAATATTTAAACCTCCTAATTGAAAATAAGAATGTCCTTCTGCCATTTGATTACAATCAAACAGAATTTCTTCTGCTGCATCTAAACTACTTTTTTTACGAGCATAAATCGGATAATCCTTTCCTTTCTCGAAACGAGTAATATAATAATATCCGTTATAGAAATACGGAACTGAAGAATCATCTTCTTTAATTCTCGATTTCATTTCTTCGAACAATTCAACTTGAAAATCTTTAGTGTGCGAAGTCAAATTATTGTAATATGCGTTTTCTTCATTTAAATAATCGATAACTTCTTGGTTTTCGCGTTCGTTCATCCAATAATAATTATCGATTCTGATATCACCATGCTTTTCTAATTCTTTAGGAATAATTTTAGCAACTGGTTCTTTTATATTTTGATTCATCTGATTCTTTTTAGTTCCACAAGAAGCAACAAAAATACTACAAATTAACAAGACAATGGATTGATTTTTCATGAGAAATTAGGCTTTATTATTTTCAAATTGATACATTTGTAAAGTAAATATAAACAAAAAATACATTACTATGTTTGGAGACTTAATGGGAATGATGGGCAAAATGCAAGAAGCTCAGAAAAAAATTGAAGAAACTAAGAAACGTTTAGATACCGTTTTAATTGACGAAAAAAGTTCAGACGGATTGTTAGAAGTTACTTTAACTGCAAACAGAACCATTCGTTCTTTACATATTTCTGAAGAACTTTTAGGAGATAAAGAACAATTAGAAGATTACTTAATCATGGTTTTAAACAAAGCTATTACAAAAGCTACAAATATTAACGAAGCCGAATTAGCAGCTGCAGCTAAAGACGGAATGCCAAACATTCCTGGAATGGATTTATTTAAATAAAATGAAAAAGTTTTTATTTTTAACTGCCATTGCATTTTCTGTTATTTCATGTTCTAAAGATTCTGGAAATCTAAACTTAACTGGAGAAGTAAAAGGCCTGAAACAAGGAACCATTTACATCAAAACAGCAAAAGAAAGTGGAATTGTAACGTTGGATAGTATTGTTTTTGATGGAAAATCACAATTCAAAGCAAATTTAAATATCGAAGAACCTCAAGTTTTATATTTAAGTTTGAATCGTGGTGTTTCGCAATCTCAAGATAACAATTTGATGTTTTTTGCAGAACCTGGCGAAATGAAAATTACAACATCGTTAGAACGTTTTTACGGAGATGCTAAAATTGAAGGTTCTAAAAATCAAGAATTATTTGATAAATATTTAGCAAGCAAACGAAATTTGACCAATAGACAAAATGATTTGATTAAAGACCAAATGTTATATTCTAAATCTGGTTTCCAAAACAAAGCAGATAGTTTAGAAAAGGCAATCCAATCAACAACAAAGCGAATTTATCTTAATGCAGTAAATTTTGCATTAAAAAATAAAGATAAAGAAGTTGCTCCTTATGTTGCAATTACAGAGATTGCTCCTATTTCAAATAAATATTTAGATACGATTCAAAAATCACTTCCAGAAAACATTGCAAAAAGTTTGTATGGAAAAGCTTTAATTGAAATGAATAAATAATAACAAAGCCCAAAAGAAAGAGATTTCCTTTGGGCTTTTTTATTATTAAGAATTTCTATCAGAAACTAATGTAAATTACGAAATTTAAAGATAGTCGATAAAATATATTTAATTATTGATAAATACACGTATTTTAGTTTTTTGAGCTTTTTATTACGTTATTAATGTAACTAATATACAATTTCAATAATTTGGTTTCCTACGATTATCTCCTCATCATCGATATATATTTTACTTAAAATTGTACTATAACATGGTTGGTCATAATGCGTTTTTATACGTTTATATGTTGAATCATCAATTTTTAATAAGTAATAACCTTCAGCATAATCTTCATATTCATAAGTTAATACACCGAAAAAAAATCTTAAATAAAGGAGATTTCCTTCTGCGTCATTATCTCTAAAGATTGCAACACGAGTTTCTCTATCAGCATAAAGATCGCCATTACTTAAATATCTTGGATTCCATAGGCTATCTGCTGCAATTAAACTTAATTTTTCATACTCTTGAGATGGATTACCTATAGAATCAACAATATTAAAAAAATGACTGAGTTTGAAATCTTTAGGAACTTTATCACAAGGGTTTTCTGGAACATCAACAAGTTCTCCCTCACAAGATGTTATTGATGTAATAAAAAAAATTAAAATAATTTTCGTAAATAGTTTCATTATTTTGGGGTTATATTAGTAATCACACCTTGCTAGATATGCAAACAAAAATTCCAGTATAAGTTAAGCAATATAAATGTGACTTTTGGTAAAGTTATAAAATTCGTGAATTGTTTATAATTCACTGCATGGTGATTTCATTTGTTATTGCGCTAAATTTCCGCATAAATTTATGAATTATTTTGGATTATTTTATGGAGCTAAACGTTCTATTTTCCAATCGAAATCATTTAATGTATATCTAATTCTATCGTGTAAACGATTGGCTCTTCCTAACAACGTATTTTGTATTTTATAAGAAATTTAATTCTTTATAAGCTTTTCTGTATGAGTTTTTTCATCAGTTTTAAAAACTAAGAAATAAATACCATGAGATAAATCATCTATATTAATCTGATTGATCCCTTTTTTTAATTCAAATATCGAACTAACTTGTTTTCCTAAAAAATCATAAACTTGTAAAGTAACTTTTTCATCAAATTGAGAATCTATAGTTAATTTTCCTTCTTTTGTTGGGTTTGGATAAATTTTTAGATTCGATTTAAAATCGAACTCTTTTTTATCCAAAAAAACATCTCCTACACCAACCGCATACCAAGCATTTACAACTTGAACATATTCATAAGAATCTACACCATATAAAGCAATAGCAACTTGTTTAGTTGCATTATAATAATCTAAATAAGTGGCAGTAGGTGTTAACCCTTCCATTAAAGCTTTGTAAACTATCTTTTCTGCTTTATTAATTCCTATTCCTTGTACATAATAAGAATTACCAATATCATTTACTCCTGTATGAAACTCTTGCTTACTTAATAGATAAAACCAAAAGTTACCTACTCCACTATGAACATGAACTGCATAAGATTGAGTAAATTCATCTGGATACCAATGTAATCCCATATAAGTATCAGGAGATGGTGTTCCACTTGAATTGGGATCTTCCATACTCCGAACAAAGTTAGGTTCTTGAGGCTCTATATAAATTCCTTCACCAACAGTCCATTGCGGATTTACACTTGAATAAAATTCAATTGCTTTACCAAAAGAGTCTGCCATTGATTCATTTATCGCTCCTGATTCATACTGATAATTTAACCCCCCATTTCCATTGCGACGAATAACAGCATGTGTAAATTCATGACCAACTATTTCTAATAAAACAAATGGATTACTATTATATGTCATACCTCCTTCAGAAAAAGTAAAATAATCAAATTGATTAAAGGTAAGTGCTGCAGCGTTGTAATTCGGTCCAAATTTATAATAGCTATTTATAGGGCTACCTAAATTATCAAAACTGTTTCGGTTATGAATATTTTTAAAATAATCAAAAGTCTGAGTCATTCCCCAATGAAGTGAAACTGCAGGTTGCAATTCAGATGAAACAAAAGACTGAGCAGAATTAGTAAAATACTCAGCTCCAATAACCAAACCTGTTAAAGTGTCTAAATATGATAATGTATTACTATAACTATATGAATTAGCATTTTGACCGTTAAATGTATGAATATTACGAAAATTATCTTTTAATCGATATATTCCTTCATGGCTATCAACAGTAAAATTTCTAGTTCCATTATAAAATGTTACACCAGAACCAGGAACATCTACATGATTATTTTCACTAAACTTATTAACAATTTCACCATCATTATTCAAATAGTATCTAACGTTTTCAATTGGATCAAACGAATAGATATTAACTCTTTTAGCAATCTCGATATTGATTTTCTTTTTCTTTTCATATTTTGAAATTACCAAATCAACATGTGAACTAAAAGTTACAATTCCTTCATCAAAATCTGTTTTAGCAATCTGAATTATTGCTTCATCAGATAAATTAAAAGTAACATCTAAATTTTCAAATCTAACTAATTGCCCGTTAACAGAAGTAACTTTACCCGATTTACTATGTACAAAAACCAAATCATTTTCTACTTTTAAACCTTTATAAAAGTGTTGAAAAGATTCATGCTTATAGCCAATTTCATCAATAAATTCTCTAACTTTTTCTAAACTATGATTATCATCTAAATTAAACCATTGAATTAATTGATTATTAAATTTATCTGTAGAAATATTATAAAAAGATAAGTCTTCGTAAAAAGTACCCAAATGATTTTGAAAAACAGGATTTGGTATATTGCTTTCAGAAATAGATTGAAAACTTTTAGCTTGAAGAATAGTTAAATTACCAAATAAAAGGAATAAACAAATAAAAAATTTATTTGAAATAAAAACGTTGATATTTTTCATAAAATTATTTTTGATTAAATCTAAAATACAAAAAAAAGATCAATATTTACATTTACTAAAAAACAACAATTTATACTAAAGTTTACAAAAAAAATATCCCAAAAAGTTTTATTCTTTATGGGATATTTTTTTACGGTGCTAAACGTTCAATTTTCCAATCGAAATCGTTTAATGTATATCTAATTCTGTCGTGTAAACGATTGGCTCTTCCTTGCCAAAATTCAATGGAAACAGGTTCAACTAAAATTCCGCCCCAATGTTCTGGACGAGGAATTTCTTTTCCTTCAAATTGTTGTTCTAAATTTTTTAAATTCTTTTCTAAAAACTCACGTGAATCAATGACCTGACTTTGTGGAGAAACCATTGCTCCCAATTGACTTCCAACCGGACGACTTTGAAAATAATTGTCGGATACTTGAGATTCAACTTTTCTTGCTATTCCTTTTATGATTACTTGACGTTCGATTGAAGGCCAAAAAAAAGATAAACAAATATGTGGATTTGCTAAAATAGCTTTCCCTTTTTCTGAATTATAATTTGTGTAAAATACAAATCCTTCTTCGCTATATTTTTTTAATAAAACCACACGAGCTTTTGGAAAACCATCCAATCCAATTGATGAAACCGTCATTGCATTTACTTCATCAACACCTCCAAATTCCTCAACTTCATAAAACCATTTCTGAAATTGCATCATCGGATTTTCATCAACTGTTGATTCTAACAATTCACTTTTTTCGTATGACTTTCTATAATTTCCTAAATCACTCATAACTGTTATTTATTAAATTCAAAAACTTTTCCGTCATCACCTAAAAGTACATTTTCAAAAACTGTTTTCGCTTCTTCTTTAAACAATTTTATGTTTCCATAACGCGTTGAATAATGCCCTAGAATCAAAGTTCCAACGTTTGCTTTTTTAGCAATAGTAGCTGCTTCAATTGCAGTTGCGTGCATAGTATGCGTGGTCTTATCTTTATCTTGTTCTAAAAACGTAGATTCGTGATACAACACATCAACATTTTCTATCAAAGGAATAATTGATTCATCATATTTTGTATCTGAACAAAAAGCATACGATTGTGTTGGAGTTGGGTCGAACGTTAATTTTTCATTCGGTATAATTCGTCCGTCATCTAAAGTGATATCTGAACCATTTTTAATTTTCTGATAATAACATTTATCAATTTCATAATTGAAAACGGTTCCTAAATTCAATTTTCTATCACCAGGTTTTTCTTGAAAAAGAAATCCATTGGTATAAACACGATGTTGTAAAGGAATGGTTGAAACTTTTACTTTATCATCTTCATAAACAACTTGTGATTCTTTCGAAGTTAATTCGTGAAAATACAATCCGTAACCGGTAAATGAATTCGATAATCGCAATTGAAGTAGAATCACTTCTTTGATTCCTTTTGGACCGTAAACGTGTAAATCATTCTGGCGATTTAACAACATAAAGGTAGAAATCAATCCAACTAAACCATAAAAATGGTCGCCGTGAAGATGCGAAATAAATATGTGATTGATTCTTGAAAACTTGATTTTGTGTTTTCGAAGTTGTACCTGAGTTCCTTCTCCACAATCTATTAAAAACATTTGATTATTGATTTCAATAATTTGTGAAGTCGGATTTGTTATGGTACGAGGTGTTGCCGAATAGCAACCTAATATGGTTAATTTCATTTAGTTTTATTTTAAACTGATGAAGATTTTCATCAATTAAAAACCTAAATCTCTTTCGATTTCTTCCATCTCAATGATATCAAAAGCTTCTTGAAGTGAAGGTACAACGATTACTTCTTCTTCATCAATTTCATTAAAATCGGCATTTTCAAAAACTATAATAAAAGACTTTTTATTGTTTTGATGCTTTGATTTTAAATCTTCAAACAAAGAAAGTTCAGCAGCATCAAACGTTTCATTACAAACATCAATAACCAAATTGTTGTTTTGGAACGTTGCATAATTATCTTGAATCTTAGATATTAATTCTTCTATCGATTCTTCGCTGCGTTTGATAATAACGGTATGTCCTTTTTCTTTTACTTTCATAAAGAGATTTTTTTATCTTTTTTAAAGATACTATTTTATTTTAGATGCCAACAAATAAATTACAGCCATACGAACTGCAACTCCATTTTCAACCTGATTCAAAATTACCGATTGTTGCGAATCTGCAACATCTGAAGAAATTTCAACTCCACGATTAATCGGCCCTGGGTGCATTACGATGATTTCTTTGTTTAACGAATCTAACAATTGTTTATCTAATCCGTATTGTTGTGCATATTCTCTTGTTGAAGGAAAATAGTTTACATCTAAACGTTCGTTTTGAACACGTAACATATTTGCTACATCACACCATTCTAAAGCTTTACGTAAATTAGGTTCGTATTTCACTCCTAATTCTGTTATATATCTTGGAATTAAAGTTTTAGGTCCACAAACCATAACTTCAGCACCTTGCATTTGTAAAGCAAAAATATTTGAAAGAGCTACACGAGAGTGAAGAATATCTCCAACGATAACAACTTTCTTACCTCCAACTTCACCCAAATGTTCACGAATTGTGAAACTATCTAATAAACCTTGAGTTGGATGTTCGTGAGCGCCATCACCAGCATTTACAATACTTGCCTTAACATTTTTTGACAAGAAATGCGCTGCACCAGGATTGCTGTGTCGCATAACTACCATATCAACTTTCATTGAAAGAATATTGTTCACCGTATCAATTAATGTTTCTCCTTTTTTAACTGACGATTGTGCAGCCGAAAAACTAATAACATCAGCAGATAATCTTTTCTGAGCTAACTCAAAAGAAAGTTTTGTACGCGTACTGTTTTCAAAAAAAATGTTCGCTATCGTTACATCACGCAACGAAGGAACTTTTTTAATTGGACGGTTGATAACTTCTTTAAAATGGTCGGCTGTTTCAAATATTAAATCAATATCATTTTTATTAATGTATTTAATTCCTAATAAATGATTAACGCTTAATTCTTTCATTGGTATTTTTGTGTTGTTGTCCCGAATATATTTTATTTTTCACTTTCTGTTAAAAGCACTAAATCTTCTTGCGCATCAACGCCTTTCCATTGCACTTTTACTTTATCATTATTAAAAGCATCTACTTGACGACCCCTATAATCTGGTTGAATAGGTAAATGACGACTAAAACGTCTGTCAATTAAAACCATCAATTCTACTTCATTTGGTCTTCCAAAAGATTGAATCGCAGTCAAAGCCGCATTGATACTTCTTCCTGTATAAAGGACATCATCAATAAACACGACTTTTTTGTCTTCTACAAGAAAATCAATTTGGGTTTTATTCGCTTCTAATGGTTTTTCGTTTCTACGAAAATCGTCTCTAAAAAATGTAATATCTAAAAATCCTAATTCGATATTTTGAATACCATATTCATTTTCGATAATTTCTTTGATTCGATTTGCTAAATATTTCCCTCTTGGTTGAATACCAATTAAAACCGTGTTTGAAAAGTCTAAATGTTTTTCAACTAATTGACAAGCCAAACGGTGCAGAATGATATTAACTTCTTTTGAAGATAACAATATTTTTGGACTCATAAATGAAGTGTTGTGTTCGGAGTGTAAAATTACGGTTTTTCCTTTTATTAAAACTTACAATTCAAAAAAAAAATCACACGAAATAATCGAATGATTTCTATAATTGATTGTATTACTTTCTAAAAATGATATGAAAACATTTCATCTTTCTCTCTTTTACAAAATAAAGTTTTCCTTCTTTTTCAAACTGTTTTAAAATGTCTTCTAATGATTTTTCCAATTTCGCATTTGGTCCTTTAACGTGATTAAAACGAACATAAGAAATATCAATTGCAGAACCAAAACTGTGCGAACTATCATTTGATGATGCATTCGGATTTATATTTCGTAAGCGATTTTGGTCAGCTTCAGTTCGAGTCATTGAAGTAACAACAAAGAAATTCTGACCTGTTTGTTTAACAAATTCACGTGCAATTTCATCTAAAATTGTATTTCCTTTCGGAACTAAATACGGATGACTATGTGTTAAATCATCAATTCTGTAACCGTAACCTCGTTGCTTAACCTTTACAAGTTTACCTTGTTTAGCTAATTTATCTAATTGTTTTTTATTTTTAATTAATTCAACATTATGCGATTTTGCGGCATTTAAATGCATTACATATTCCGCAGAAGGTTCGATTACATTTCGTTTTTGGGCATTTACGATTGTAAAAGAACTTAAAAGTAAAAAGGCAGCTATTCTTTTCATATTATTTTAAATTCTTTACAAAAGTAATTAATTAAATTATTATCACGAAAAAACATTATTAACTGATAAAAAATTAACTTTAAAAACATTTTTATCAAATAATCGAACGTTAAAACTAAATTTATTATATTCGAATTGAAATCTTTTTTAGAATTTCGCATTCATAACACACAACTCAATTTTTATGAAATACTTTGATAGTATTATTTCAACCTTAAACAGCATCATTTGGTCACCACCATTTATACTTTTATGCATTGTAATTGGTTTATACTTCACTTACAAAACCAAATTACTACAAGTAAGAAATTTTAAAGATATGGTTCAACTTCTGTTCAAAGAAGGTTCGAACGATAAAGGCGTAAGTCCGTTTCAAGCATTTTCGATGGCGATTGCCGGAAGAGTTGGAACCGGAAATATTGCTGGTGTTGCTACTGCGATTGCTTTTGGTGGACCAGGAGCTATTTTTTGGATGTGGGTAATTGCTTTTTTTGGAAGTGCAACTGCATATATAGAATCTGCTTTAGCACAAATTTATAAAGTTGAAAAAAACGGAGAATACGTCGGTGGTCCAGCCTATTATATAGAAAAAGGTTTAGGTAAAAAATGGTATGCGATTTTGTTCGCGATTGTAACCATTGTAAGTTGTACCTTATTTTTACCAGGTGTTCAAAGTAATAGCATCGCAAACGGATTGGTTGGTGCATTTAATTTTGACCATCTTTACACAGGAATCGGTGTAGCAATTGCTTTAGCTTTAATTGTATTTGGAGGCGCAAAACGCATTGGTAAATTCGCAGAAGTTATCGTTCCATTTATGGCAGGAGCTTACATTTTAATGGCTTTAATAATTATGTTTATGAACTTTGAAAAAATTCCAGAAGTTTTTTCATTAATCATTAGTTCAGCTTTTGGAGTTAACTCAACTTTTGGTGGAATTTTAGGTTCTGCAGTTTCTTGGGGAATCAAACGTGGAATTTATTCGAACGAAGCAGGTCAAGGAACAGCTCCACACGCGGCGGCGGCGGCGGCAACTTCCCATCCAGCAAAACAAGGATTAGTTCAAGCTTTTTCTGTTTACATTGATACTTTATTTGTTTGTAGTGCAACTGCTTTTATGATACTTTTTACGGGGCAATACAATGTTTATAACGACGAAGCAAAGAACACTAAAGTAATAGAAAACTCGAAATATATCATTGAAAATCTTCCAAGTGTTGAAGATGGACCTGCATTTACTCAAGGTGCTATTTCGTATCATTTTCCGAAAATCGGAAGTGAATTTGTTGGAATTGCTCTATTACTTTTTGCATTTACAACAGCAATGGCTTACTATTTTATTGCCGAATCAAACTTAAAATATATTGATAAAACAAATAATAAATTCTATTTATGGACACTTCGAGTCGTATTTCTTGCAAGTATCATAATTGGTTCAATTAATACCGGCGGAAGTAGTTGGGCAATTGGTGACATCGGAGTTGGATTAATGGCTTGGTTAAATTTAATTGCTATTTTCTTACTTAGAAAACCAGCTCTTTTAGCTTTAGACGATTATCGAAAACAGAAAAAAGAAGGCAAAGACCCAAAATTTGACCCAGAAGCTTTAGGTATCAAAAACACTTCTGAATGGAATGATAAATAATGAATACAAAAAATGCGCTTCAAATTAGATGCGCATTTTTTATTTATCCTTTGTTTAAATCTGACGAACTAAACTTAATTGTTTCAAACTATTATAATCTGCTTCAATCAATTTTTGTTCTTTTACTAAATTTTCTTTAAGAATATCATTCGTTTCTTTTGTTGATTTTATTTGTTCAAAAAGAACATCTTTATAAAAATAACTTCTGGTTTCAGTAATAACAGATTTATCTAAATCAAATTTTTCATCATCAAGTTCATTCCAATAAATTGGTCGATTATATCTAAACTCTTTTCTAAAAACGAAAGACAACTTACTATCTAACAAATAATATTCAATCACGTTTTTACCTGATTCGCCATAATAAACAGCAACAATCTTTTGTAATTGCTTGTTTGCAAAATAAAATTTAGCTTGTCCGCCTTCTGTAGAATCATCTAATTCAACTGAATCTACAACGGTCCAATTCTTCATTGAATTTATGCGTTTAAAATTAGCTCGAATGACTTCCATCTTCTGATTATAATCTACAGAAGAAATGGAAGAATTTTCAACACCGATTTTAGCTTGAGAATCTTTTGATTTCTTTGAATCACAACCAAAAACTAAAAAAGTAATAAACAAAATATTGAAATAGTAGATTCTCATAACAAAACACATATTTCATCTAAAATAATAAAAAAATAAACATCCTTTAATGATTAAACTTATTATTATTTCATTTTCTTAACCAAATTCAATTTACTTCCAGAAGTAAAATCAGTACCCTCAAAAATCACATTTTCAACATCAGGTTTTAAGCTACTACTTCCTTTTTTAATCTGTACAAAAATTCGACTCAAAATGATTTTTTTATTATTGATAATCGTCCATACTTTAGGTTTTCCTTTTTCGTTAAGAAACAAAACAAGCTTTACATCTTTTGATACGGCTAAATACATTTCGAAAATATTATTACCCGTTTTTTTTATATCTAATCCATAAGCCATTTTTTTTTGGATTTCAGTCAAAGGCTTCTTCACACCGCCATCGGTATAAACAATTCGATAAGAATTTACAGGCTTTTTTAGGTCAAAATTAGACCCCGAAAATATTGCATCATAAACAAAAGTATTATGATTGTTACTATGTTGAATATAGAATAATCTATTCTCACTTTTAGGTGGAATTGGGTAATTATCTTGACCAAAAGATGTCAAAATTGTAAAAAAACAAATCAAAAGAAAGGTACCTATTTTCATGTTTTGCCGAATCTATATAAAACACTAATATAATACTTTACCCTTATTTTAATAAAAAAAGGATTCGAAATCCGAATCCTTTTAAATATATTTTAATTTAATTATTTAGCATCCATATCCACTAAATTTGTATCAGCTACTTTTTTATAAGTACCATCTACTAATTTAGCACGAATTGCTTCGAATGAAGATAAAGTCACATCGATATCTTCAAAAGTATGAGAAGCTGTTGGAATTACACGTAATAAAATGATTCCTTTTGGAATAACTGGATAAACAACAATTGATAAGAAAATACCGTAATTTTCTCTTAAATCATTTACCATGATCATTGCTTCAGGAACAGAACCTTCTAAATAAACTGGAGTTACACAAGTATTTGTGTCACCAATATTAAATCCACGTTCTTTTAAACCTCCTTGTAAACGATCTACATTTTCCCACAATTTATCTTTTAAACCTGGGTTTGAACGTAGTAAATCTAAACGTTTTAAAGCACCTTTTACTAAAATCATTGGTAATGATTTAGCAAACATTTGCGAACGTAAATTATATTTTAAATAATCGATTATATCTTGGTCAGCAGCAATAAATGCGCCGATTGAAGCCATTGATTTTGCGAAAGTAGAAAAATAAACATCGATTCCGTCTTGAATACCTTGTTCTTCTCCTGCTCCAGCTCCTGTTTTTCCTAAAGTACCAAAACCATGAGCGTCATCAACTAATAATCTGAAATTATATTTTTCTTTTAATGCAACGATTTCTTTTAATTTACCTTGTTGTCCACGCATACCGAAAACACCTTCAGTAATTACAAGAATACCACCATTTTGCTCTTCAGCCATTTTAGTAGCACGTTGTAAATTTTTTTCGAAAGATTCGATATCGTTGTGTTTGTAAGTAAAACGTTTTCCCATGTGTAAACGCACACCGTCAATAATACAAGCGTGAGAATCTACATCATAAACAATAACGTCATTTTTAGTTACTAAAGCATCGATCGTAGAAACCATTCCTTGGTAACCGAAGTTCAATAAATAAGCAGCTTCTTTGTTTACGAAAGCAGCTAATTCTTTTTCTAATTGCTCGTGCCAATCTGTGTGTCCAGACATCATACGTGCTCCCATTGGGTAAGCAGCTCCGAATTCAGCAGCAGCTTCTGCATCCGCTTTAAGAACTTCTGGATGAGTTGCTAATCCTAAATAATCATTGATTGACCAGTTTAATACTTCTTTACCTTGAAAATTCATTCTTGGTCCAAGTTTTCCTTCTAATTTAGGAAACACAAAATATCCTTCAGCTTGTGAAGCCCATTTTCCTAACGGACCTTTATTATCTTGAATTCTTTCAAATAAATCTTTTACCATCTTAATTAGTGTTTAAAACTAAACAAATGTAAGAATATTTAATATGCAATCATAATAATTAAGATTCATTTTTTTTTGAATAAAAGAAGTCTCGATTACATTTCTTAAAATAAAAAAGTATAAATCGAATAAACTAAAATATAAAGAATTGAACTGATTGAAATGTAAAAATCACGCTTAGGATATTGATTTAAAATTACAGAAATATTCTTTTTTGGTCGGAAAACCAATTTTAAAATTGAAAAAAGAAATACAATAAAAAAGAAAATTGAAAATGCTAAATTAGCAGCAGAATGTGAATTTCTAAAATAATCATTCTTACTAAAAACCTTATAAACTTCTTTATTCGGTTTCTTAAAAATATATAAATCTAAATTCGATTTCATGGTATCAATTTCAGAAACTGCAAAGCGTTCCGAATTATCATCTTGATTAATAATATTCAATAAACTTCCGTCTAGATAATTAAAATCAACTGTTTTCTTAATTAACGCTGAATCTTGCTTAAAAAACAAATCCGTTGAAACTGAAGTTCCTATTTGAAAATCATTACCAAATACAATAGGAGTTGATGATTTCTCTTCAATTTTATCAACTTGAACAACTTCCCATCTCGAATGCATCATTACAAATTCATAATACTGAATTCTAGGAGAATAAGAATAAAAAAGTGCAAATATAATTCCTACAAAAAAAGTTAAAATAAAAAAATCAGGTACAGGAACTCGCAAACGTTTATTTTTAGACTTTGCGATAATAACACCAATATAACAAACCACAAACGAATAAATAGCTATTCTGAATGTGGTAAAATAAGCAATCACTAAAAAAAATAAGGTAATAATTATTGCTATATAAATATTATTCTTTTTCAACATTATTTTTTAAGGAAAGTTACAAAAAAAAAGCAACTGAAACTCAGTTGCTTTAATATTTTAGTATAAACTTGGAAATTTTGTTGGATTTACCTCATTCATAATTGAATAAATTTTTTCAAAAACATCTTCAACCGATGGTTTAGAGAAATAATCACCATCTGTTCCATAAGAAGGACGATGTGCTTTTGCAGCTAAAGTTTGAGGTTCGCTATCTAAATATTTAAATCCGCCCTGAACTTCGATGATTTGTTGCAATAAATATGCAGAAGCACCACCTGGTACATCTTCATCAACCACTAACAAACGATTTGTTTTTTGTAATGATTTTACCACATCATGTTTAATATCAAAAGGCAATAAAGATTGTGCGTCAATAATTTCAACATCAATTCCAACTTCTAGTAATTCTTTTACAGCTTGTTCAACAATTCTGATTGTAGAACCATAAGAAACAACCGTAATATCAGCACCTTGTTTCATCACTTCTACTTCACCAATTGGCGTTGTAAACTCACCTATGTTCAATGGCATTTTTTCTTTTAAACGGTATCCATTCAAACATTCGATAACCAAAGCTGGTTCATCAGATTTTAATAAAGCGTTATAGAAACCTGCTGCTTTCGTCATATTACGAGGAACTAAAACGTGCATTCCACGAATTGCATTAATAATCATTCCCATTGGAGAACCTGAATGCCAAATTCCTTCTAAACGGTGACCACGAGTACGAACAATTAACGGTGCTTTTTGACGACCAGCCGTTCTGTATTGTAATGTAGCCAAATCGTCACTCATGATTTGAATTGCATACAATAAATAATCTAAATATTGAATTTCTGCAATTGGACGTAAACCACGCATTGCCATACCAATTCCTTGACCTAAAATAGAAGCTTCACGAATACCTGCATCAGAAATACGAGTTTCTCCATACTTAGCTTGTAATCCTTCTAATCCTTGATTAACATCTCCAATATTTCCTGAATCTTCACCAAAAATTAAAGTTTCTGGATAAGTTTCAAAAATCTTATCAAAGTTATCTCTGATGATTAAACGAGCGTCAACATCTTCAGATGAATCGTCATATAATGGTTGAACCTGTTCAATATTTTCAACTACTAAACTTGAAGAAGAATATAAATTTGAACTGTATTTTGGTTGAATTTTATTTGTATAATTTGTTATCCAATCTGCTAAAGTTTGTTTTGATGATTCATTTATAATCAAACGTAAAACTTTACGAGCAGTTGTTAAAATATCTTTACGAATTGGCTCTTTTATCGAACCTAAATCTGAAACATATTTATCAATAAATACTTTATTTGCAGATTGAGCTGCGATAGTATTTAAAGTTTGAATTAATTCTTCACGTTCCGCTTTAATCGGATCCAAATAAGCAGACCAAGCCGCTTTTTTTCCTTCAAGAACTTGTTTCTTTAATTCGTTATCTAAAGTATCTAACTCTTCAACTGTAATAATATTGTTTTCGATAATCCAATTACGGAACTGAGTTAAACAATCAAATTCAGTTTCCCAAGCTAAACGCTCAACTGATTTATAACGTTCGTGCGAACCAGAAGTTGAATGTCCTTGAGGTTGCGTTAATTCTTGAACGTGAATTAAAACAGGTATATGATTTGTTCTAGCAATATCAGCAGCTTTCGCATAAGTTTCTACTAAAGTTGGATAATCCCATCCTTTAACGGTTAAAATTTCATAACCATTAGAATCTTCTGTTTTTTGAAAACCTTTTAATATTTCAGAAATACTTTCTTTTGTTGTTTGATAGCGAGCATGAACAGAAATTCCGTACATATCATCCCAAACACTCATTACCATAGGAACTTGTAAAACACCTGCCGCGTTAATCGTTTCGAAAAACAAACCTTCAGAAGTTGAAGCATTACCAATAGTTCCCCAAGCAACTTCGTTTCCGTTAACCGAAAACATATTTGCTTTATCACTTTGTGGAAATTCTCTAAATATTTTTGAAGCTTGAGCTAAACCTAACAAACGTGGCATTTGTCCAGCTGTTGGAGAAATATCAGCACTTGAATTTTTTTGCTGCGTTAAGTTTTTCCAATTTCCGTTTTCATTTAAACTATGAGTAGCAAAGTGCCCTCCCATTTGTCTTCCTCCTGACATTGGATCTTGATTGATATCGGCGTGACCGTATAATCCAGCAAAAAATTGTTGAATATTTAGAGCACCAATAGCCATCATAAAAGTTTGATCGCGATAATATCCTGATCTGAAATCTCCATTTTTGAAAGCCTTAGCCATAGCTAATTGAGGGATTTCTTTACCATCTCCAAAAATTCCAAATTTTGCCTTACCAGTTAAAACTTCTTTTCGACCCAATAAACTACACTCTCTACTGATACGCGCAATTCTATAATCGTTAAAAATTTCTTCTTTAAAATCTTCAAAAGTTAAAGCTTTTTTAGTTGTAGGTTGACTCATAATATATAGACAAAAATTACTGTGTTCTTAAAAAAAACGAATATAAAACTATAATCGCAAATTTACTAATTTCTTTATTTAGTTTTTTATTCTAAAAACGACTTTTTTTTACGATGTAAATAAATAAAACTTAAATAAGAACAATTTAATTAGACAATATTCAAACAAATGACAATTTGAATTAGAATACCGAAACACTTATAAAATATTATTTAAAAAAAAACAATAACTACATATTCAAAATATTTTTAAAAAAAGACAAAAAAAAGCCGTTTCAAAATTGAAACGGCTTTTAAAGTTATATTGAAATTATACAATCTCTGAATTTTGTTCTTCCTCTTCTTGAGCTTTTGCACGAGCTTCTGCTCTTTCTCTCTCAACTGATTTCTGAACTGTATCAACTAATATTGGAGTTGAAATAAACAATGATGAATATGTTCCTACTCCGATACCAATTAACATCGCGAATACAAATCCACGTAATGAATCACCACCAAATATAAACATTACCAATAAAACTACAATAATTGTTGCAGACGTATTAAATGTTCTTGAAAGTGTTGTATTAATAGATTGATTAACTACTTCAACAAAAGTTCCTTCTGTTTTACCTTTAATATATTCACGAACACGGTCAAATACAATTACCGTATCGTTCAATGAATATCCAATTACAGTTAATAAAGCAGCAACGAAAGATTGGTCTACCTCCATATTAAAAGGTGCCCATCTGTAGAAGAACGAATAAACTCCTAATACAAAAATAACATCGTGAGCAACAGCAGCAACAGCACCTAAAGAATATTGCCATTTTCTGAACGACAATGCAAGATAGATAAACACAATTGCTAATGACCCAACAACTGCCCAATATGCATTAGTTTTAACATCTTTCGCAACAGTTGGACCTACCTTTGAAGCTTGTAAAACACCAATAGTTTTACCTTCGTAAGTATTAACGAATTGTTCGTAAGTTAAATCAGCAGGTAAATGTTTTTTCAAGTTTGCAAATAAAACTTCATTTACTTCTTTATCAACATTCGCTCCGTCTTCTTCAACTCTATATTTAGTTGTAATTTTAATTTGAGAAGCGTTACCAAAAACTTTTGCTTCAACATTACTATCAAATGCATCAGATAATTCTTCAGAAACAATAGCAGCATCAATTGGTTTATCAAACTTCACTAAGAAAGTTCTACCACCAACGAAATCTGCTCCCATATTCATTCCATTAATAAAGATTGAAGCGATACAAGCAATCATCGTAATTGATGAAATAATGTAAGATGCTTTTTTCTTTCCAATGAAATCAAAATTCATATTTGTGAACCAGTTTTTAGTAATTCCTGTTGTAAAAGCAAGATCTTTATTTTTGCGAACAGCTCTATCAACTAAAACACGAGTAATAACAATTGCCGTAAATAATGAAGTTGAAATACCGATTAATAAAGTAACAGCAAAACCTTTAATTGGACCTGTACCAAAAATTACCAATACAATTCCTGTTAAAGCAGTTGTAACGTTAGCATCTACAATCGCAGACATCGCACCATCCCAACTAAATGCATGTTTAACAGATTCTTCACCTGTATGTCCTGCACGAAGCGATTCTTTAGCTCGTTCGTAAATCAGGATATTTGTATCAACTGCAGTTCCGATTGTTAAAACGATACCAGCAATACCAGGTAATGTTAATACAAAACCAAATCCAGTAAAGATTGCAAACAAGAACAATAAGTTAACAGCTAAAGCAATAATTGCATACCAACCTGCTTTTCCGTAGAAGAACAACATCCATGCAGCAATAATTAATAATCCAGCAATTGAAGACATTAAACCAGCATCAATAGCTGCTTGACCTAATGATGGTCCAACAATTTCTGATGAAATAATATCTGCAGAAGCAGGTAATTTACCAGCTTTTAAAATATTAGCTAAATCTTTTGTTTCTTCGACAGTAAAATCTCCAGAAATAGAAGAGCTACCACCCGCAATTGCACCAGTCGTAACTCCTGGAGCAGAATAAACCACATTATCTAAAACAATTGCGATGTTAGATTGTTGAGCATGTGCTTTACCAGTTAATTCTTCCCAAGCTTTTGCACCTGTAGCATTCATTTGCATAGAAACAACAGGTTTACCAGTCATTTGATCGTAATCATCACGAGCTTGTGTAACTACATCTCCAGAAATAGGAGCTACATTTCCTGCATTTCCTTTTAAAGCTAATAATTGAGCAACTGTTTCTCCTTTTTTAACTTTTTGCCAAGCAAAACGCGCATAACGATTTTGACCTGTCAATAAAGAACGAACTTGAGGATCTGCTAAATATTCATTTACTTTTTCAACATCCGAAGTATTGAAATATCCAATTATAGGAGTACCTTGTTGACCGAAACCTAACATTAAATTAAGTAAAGGACCACGATCTTCAGTTTGCGTCGAAGTAGAATCTTTAGAAACTCCAGTTAATAATTTATCAGCATCTGTAGCTTCTTTAGCAATCGCTGTTGTATCTTTAACTTGAGTTGGAACTGAAACTTTTGTTTTCAGAACTTCATTAGCAGCTAACATAAAATCAGCTAATTCATCAACCTTATAAGTTTCCCAGAACTCTAATTGAGCTGTAGATTGTAATAAGTTTTTAATACGATCAATATCTTTTGCTCCTGGTAATTCCACTAAAATTCTTCCAGAATCTCCAACTAATTGAATAGTAGGTGAAGTCGTTCCGAATTCGTCAATACGTTCACGAATTACGATGTAAGCACTTTCAACCGCTTCTTTTACTTTTTTCTCAAGTACAGTTTTTACTTGAGCATCAGTCATTGAAATATTAACTTCTGGCAAATTTCTGTTTGAGAAAATATCTGCTGAAGATAATTTTACAGTTCCTTTAGACTCATTTTCAAATGCTGTAAAAAATGCATTTAAATACGTTTCATTTCCTCCACGTACGTTTTCCGCATCAGCTAATGCTTTATTGAAAACAGCATTATTTGAATTGTTTGCTAGACTTTTAAGTACATCTTTGATTGATATTTGTAGCATTACATTAACACCACCTTCAAGGTCTAAACCTTTTTTAATTTGTTTTGACCTAACTTCTTCAAAAGTTTGACCTAAAAATACTTTTTCACCTGCAATGGAATCAAGATAGCGAGATTCTTTTGTTAAATCTCCCTTAGCGAATTCTTTCGCCTTGTTTTCATAATGATTCGTAACAAATGTAAATGAAAGCTGATAAATACTTACCAGTGCAAAAAGAATTGCAATAAACTTAACGAGTCCTTTATTCTGCATTATTACTAAAAAAATTAATTAAATTTTTATTGATTGATTAATCTAAAAAATAGAGTTTGAAGTGTACTTTTTAAAATTAACGAACAAATATATAACATCGAAAAAGATAAACCAATAAAAAAGTTAATATATAGGTTCGAATTTTAACAAATTATTCTAAGTGTAAAAAAAACAACAACCCTAAAAGGTTGTTGTTTTAAAATTTATATATCTTAAAGATTAAGCATCAATATTCGCATAAACAGCGTTTTTCTCGATAAATTCTCTTCGTGGTGGAACCTCATCTCCCATCAACATTGAGAAAACTCGGTCTGCTTCTGCCATGTTATCAATTGTAATTTGACGTAATGTTCTGTGCTCAGGATTCATTGTTGTATCCCATAATTGCTCTGCATTCATTTCCCCAAGACCTTTATATCGTTGAACCGCAGAACCTTGACCCATCTCTTCAATTAAAGAAATACGTTCTTCATCGTTCCAAGCATATTGTTTCTTAGCACCTTTTTTAACTAAATATAAAGGAGGCGTTGCAATATAAACATATCCTTTTTCAATTAAATCACGCATATAACGGAAGAAGAAAGTCAAAATTAAAGTTGCGATGTGGCTACCATCCACATCGGCATCACACATAATAACAACTTTATGGTAACGTAACTTTGATAAATTTAATGCTTTCGAATCTTCTTCAGTTCCGATTGTTACGCCTAAAGCTGTAAAAATATTACGAATCTCTTCACTTTCGAAAACTTTGTGATGCATTGCTTTTTCAACATTCAAGATTTTACCACGTAATGGCATAATCGCTTGAAAATTACGATCACGTCCTTGTTTTGCAGTTCCACCTGCCGAGTCACCCTCGACGAAGAAAATCTCACATTTTTCTGGATTTTGTTCAGAACAATCTGAAAGCTTCCCTGGTAAACCTCCACCACTCATCACCGTTTTACGTTGAACCATTTCACGTGCTTTTTTAGCAGCGTGACGCGCTTGAGCAGCAAGAATTACTTTTTGAACAATGGTTTTTGCATCAGCAGGATTTTCTTCTAAGTAGTTTTCCAACATCTCAGCAACTGCTTGTGATACAGGAGAAACTACTTCTCTATTTCCTAATTTCGTTTTCGTTTGACCTTCGAACTGAGGCTCCATAACTTTAACAGAAATAATAGCTGTTAAACCTTCACGGAAATCATCGCCAGAAATTTCAAATTTTAATTTTTCTAAAAGTCCAGAAGCATCTGCATATTTCTTTAATGTACGAGTTAATCCCATACGGAAACCTTGTAAATGCGTTCCTCCTTCGTGTGTATTGATATTATTTACATAAGAATAAATATTCTCAGAATAACTATCATTATAAATCAAAGCAACCTCAACTGGGATTTCACCTTTTTCATGTTCCATACTAATCACATGAGAAATAATTGGCGTTCTGTTTCCGTCAAGGAATTTGATATATTCTTTTAAACCTTCTTCTGAATGAAAAGTTTCTTTACGAGCTTCGCCTTTATCATCAACTTCTCTCATATCAGTTAATGTAATAGTAATTCCTTTATTTAAGAAAGAAAGCTCACGTAAACGAGCAGCTAAAGTATCGTATGAATATTCTAAAGTTTGTGTAAAGATTGTACCATCTGGCTTAAAAGTAACCTTTGTTCCTTTTATATCTGTATCTCCAATCTGACGAGCAGGATAAATTGCTTTACCTTTTTCATATTCTTGTTCCCACATTTTTCCGTCACGGTGAACCACTGCATGCAAATGATCCGATAATGCATTTACTACAGAAACTCCAACTCCGTGAAGACCTCCTGAAACTTTATATGAATCTTTATCGAATTTACCTCCAGCACCAATTTTTGTCATTACAACTTCAAGAGCAGAAACGCCTTCTTTCTTGTGCATATCAACTGGAATTCCACGTCCGTTATCTTGTACAGAAACCGAATTATCTTCGTTAATGATTACTTGAATAGAATCACAATGTCCTGCTAAAGCCTCATCAATTGAGTTATCTACAACTTCATATACCAAGTGATGTAAACCTCTAACACCCACATCACCGATATACATTGAAGGACGCATTCTTACGTGCTCCATTCCTTCTAATGCCTGAATACTATCGGCAGAATACGAATTCTTTTTTACTTCTTCACTCATAATTTATATCAAAATATTTTTTGTCGCATTTAATACACAAATATACGAAATTTAAAGCAATTATAAAATTTTAAACCGCAATCAAAAATCATTTATTAACATATTTATTCATATTTGGTAACTTTATAAAACTTGTTGGATTTTATATTTCACATTATTAACAACAACCTCATCACCAATTGTTTTACCCAATAATAAATTACCTAAAGGAGAAAATTTAGATAACGAATAAATAGCTAAATTATTCACATTTACTTTTGGCAATGCACTGCTTAAAAAGAACCATAAATCATTAGCTTGAATCAAACTTCCCAGTGCAATTATTTCTGATTTTCGCGAAATATCAATTCGTAAAAGCTCTTGTTGTTGCGTTAAATATTCATTTATTTTAGCGCTTAATTTTTCTTGTTCGATGTGCATCATCGACAAGGCAGTTTCGTGTTTATCTCCAGCCGAACTTTTAGCGTCATTTTTGGCATCTTCTGAAAGCGCTTCAACTCTATCTTGAAACGCATCAATTTTATCTTGCAACATTTGCAAATGCAGTTGTAATAATTCTTCTTTCATAATAAAAAAACTCACCGTAAAAGTGAGTTTCTAAGATAATATTTATTTTTGATTTAATTCTTAAAATTGAATTTATACATCGCTCCTACTAAGACTTGAGTTCCTTGAACTTTATAATTGCTCCAAGATTGATACGATTGATTAAACAGATTATTACCTTTTGCGAAAATTGTCCATTTATCAGTTGCTTTATAACCAACATTTAGATTTAAATCAGCAAAAGAATCAACCTTTACAAGTTTTCGTTCTAAAACACCTGTTCCATCATTCACATAACCCATATCGTTTCTTTGACCTACAAAATACATATCCAAACCACCAAACCATTGGTTTGTAAAATCAACTTTCAACTTTGCAGCTAATTTGGTTTCTGGAAGATTAAATACAGGTCCGTTCTTAGCCGAATATGAATTAAATTCTCCAGATAAATCTATTGTTACGTCATCACTAAAATTCAAATTTAATTCACCGTAAGCATTAAAAGTATCAACTGTATCATAAGTTACACCAAACGAATTTCCATATTGATAAACTTGACTATTTAATAAATCAAACGATGGTACTTTTGGATTATTCACAAACATTGCTTTATTATCTTCAGTCATATAAGATGCTCGAATGTTATATGAAATATTATGATACAATTTACCTTTCATTCCAACATAGAAATTGAAGTTCTGCTTCGTTGCTAGCAATCTTAAATCTGGAGATACAAATGGATTTTCTTCAACAAAATTTGCATACGTATTGTTATAAACTCCACCTTCAGCTCCAGCGTACGCAATTACAATATCTTTAACCAAATCATAATTTGCTTTTACTTTTGGATAAACCATGAAACTATTTTGTTTTTCTCCGTTAGATTCTCCACTAATATTTGCTAATCCAAATCCCAATTGAACCGAATAATCATCAGCAATAAATCGAATATTGGGCTCAATACCAACTATAAAAGAATTACTTTTTGTTTTAATTCCTGAAATTAATTCGTCTTCAAATTGTGTGTTGACATAATCTGCTTTAACATCAAGATTAACAATAGATTGCTCTAAGACAAAATTAAATTTAGGATTTATTAAAAAATGATTTTCTCTTGAATCAAAAGCATCCCAAAAATGCTTAAATTTCAACGAACCGCCATCAAAAGCACCTTTGTTACTGTTGTAATTAAAACCAAAATGAACATCGTTATATTTCTGACCAAAATCTCTACCATCATATTCAGCTGGAGCAAAAATAGCTACATCTGTTGGCAAACCATACCAATTATAATTCTGTTGTGAAACTCCAAAATTGACATTCCAATCGTTAGTTGTTTTTCTAGAACCTACATTGAAATCTAAATTGGATTTTGAATAATTATCATCAACTAAAACACCTGCAATTCCACCTTGAGAAGAAATATGATTTAAAAAACCAGCAACGTAAACATCATCGCTAACCTTTTCTGCAATTCCTAATTGACCTTGTAACGTATTAAAATTTCCGTAACCTAAAAGTGCATAATTATTAAAAAATGAAGACAGTGAATCTTTATCAACCGTAGCTGCTTTCCCTTTTTCAGGTGCAAAAGTTGATGCAACCGGAAACGAATAAATCGAATATTTGATTACTTGCTTTTCATTATCTTCATCACCAATTTGAGGCGTATCTTTAATTTTAAAAGCATCAATTACCGTAGCTTCGTAAGATTTTACAACTCTTACTTCTTCGGTATTCATATTACTATCTTTTGGCTTATCTTTTTCTTGCGCTTGCACTGACAATCCGAATAAAATTGCGAATGCAGAACTTAAATATATATGTTTTTTCATTTCTAAATTCGATTTATTTCACGGATGAATTACGTTTTGATTCTTCTGATTTGATTTTAGCTAATTCAGCTTTTGCATCTGAAACAACATCGTTATAATCCGAAAAATTCTTAATCACATTTTCTAAAATATAAGTTGCTTGATAACTATCTTTTAAACCATAAAAGTTTTTCGCCATAAGCACCAAACCTTTTGCTCCAAAATATTTGTAACTCGAATAATCTTTAGCTAACTTTTGAATTGCAGTATTTGAAGCTTCATATTTCTTATCAGCATTTTTAAAATACGCATCGTAATAAAGCGCTTCTGCAGCGATTTCTCCATTTGCAGTAGTTAATAATTCCGCATAAGATTTTTTCGCTGTAGTCCAATCTTTATTTGCAATTGCTGCACGAGCAGAAATCAATTGCGCATCAGCTTTTATTCGCTTATCAACTTTTGAATTTGAAAGTACTTTCTCCGCATAAGATTCAGCAGATTTTGTCTCGTCAGATTCCGAATAAATCTTCATTAAATTAGCTTGAGCAAATAATTTATTTTGTTCTTTTTCAGCTTCGTTTTCTAAACGTTTTAACAACGGAATTACTTCTGAACTTTGCTTATTATCTAAATAATAATCTGTTAAACGAACCAAAGAAACTTCTGTATATTCATTTTTCGATTTTCCTACAATACTTTTATAATGTGGAACTGCTTTGTTTACTTGATTTTCTGTAACGTATAATTCAGCCAAATTATATTCAGCTTTCAAAGCATTTTTACCGTTAGAATAATTTTTTAAATAATCTTCAAAACCAGAAATCGCTTGTTTTGAATTGTTTTGAAACAATTGTTTTTCAGCTGCAACATAACTATCGTTTTCTAAATCGTAATTAGAAACATCAATAAAATCCAAACCTTTAATCCAAGTTGCATATTCTGATGTATTTCCAGAATCTATATAAATTAAACGAGCCGTTTCAACTGCTTCCACTGCTTCTGGAGTTTTTGGATAATCAGAAACTACCTTTTTGAAACGCTCCAAAGATTTTTCATTTTCTTTTTCGTTATAATAAACCAAACCTTGTTTCAACATCGCTTTTGGCACAAATGCACTTTTGGGATATTGACTAATTAATTTATTAAAAGTAGCGATTGATTCATCTGATTTATTCAAATTAGAATACGTACTTCCCAATTCATACATTGCATCAACAACATAAGATGAATTTGGATAATTTGAAATAAAACTATTTAATTCTTTAATTTTATTATCATTTCTATCGACAAATCCGTAAGAAATAGCTTTTTGATAAACTGCATAATCAACTTCAGAACCTTTACTTTCAATAACCTTATTATACGATTCCATTGCTGGCCAATATTTACCATTTACGAATTGACTATCTCCTAAACGTAAATAAGCATCGTTTTTCTTACTAGAATTGTTAGCTGATTTTGTATAGGCATCAAATAACATTACTGATTCATCGTAATTTTTAAGTTTGAAATTAGCATAACCCAAACTGTAATTTACATCTTTAAATTCAGGTGTAATTTCAGCATAAGGCAGTTTTTTAAAACCAGCTAAAGTCGTTTTCGCATCATTAAAACGATTCAAAGCATATTCCGACTCGCCTTTCCAATACGTTGCACGAGCAACCATTTTTTTATCTTGAGCTTCGTTTATAGATTTATTGAATAAAGTTAATGCATCTGCATAATTTCCTTCATTGTATAATTCTAAACCACGATAAAAATTCACTTTTTGATAAGCTAATTTATTTTGCGGAGTTCTATTTTTTTCTAATAATACTAAAGCTTCATTGTAATTTTTCGATGAGATATAAGAATCAATTAACAAAGCATTTAATTCTTCTTTATATGCAGAATTTGGATATTTCTGTAAAAAAGAAATAATCACCGTTGGCGTACTTTGATAAGGATTTCCGATTTCGTAACTTAATTTAGCATAATTTACATTTGCATCTTCTTGAATTTTAGAATTAAAAGACATTTCAGATGCATTCTTAAATGCATTTAAAGCTTGCGTTTTTTGTTCTGATTTTAAATAACTTTCTCCTAAATGATAATAGGCATTTTGAGCAACTGAATCAGAACCATCGATAATTTTATTGAACTCAGAAATTGCTTTTGGATAATCTCCTTTTTTGTAATAAACGTAACCCAATTGATAAAAATCAACATTGTTTAAACGATTGTTTTTTCCGTTATATTGCAATAAATACGGAAGTGCTTCATCATATTTCTGAAGATTAAAATAACTTTCACCAATAATTTTCGCTAATTCAGATTTTTCTTCATCAGTTGATTTAGAAAACTGCTCTTTACCTAAACGGATAGCTTCATCAAAATTTCCAGACTTGAAATTCATATCAGCTTTAAAGTATCCCATTTTTTCGTAATACTTTTCGTTATAAGAAACTTCGCCAAAATATTCAGAAGCCGTTTTATAATCGTTATTTTGATAAGAAATATAACCTAAATAATATTTTGCTTGGTCATCGTACTTTTCAGAATTAGTAACTTTAGAAAAACATTCCTTTGCTTCAGGAAATTTGTTTTCTACAAAATAGCAATATCCTTTTTGGAAATTTAATCGGTTTTTTGCATCATCAGAAAGCACCGTTTCATTAATTCCACGAGAATAGTTTAAAACTTTTTTGTATTCTCCTTTTTTGAAATAAAAATTACAAACCTCTGAAAGAGCATCGACTTGTTTAGAACTCGTTGGATAATTTTTTATAAAATCCTGAATTTTATATTCTGCGCCATCTTGATCTAAATACATAGCACAATTGGCAATATAATAAGCACAATCAGCCTGAATTTCGTCATTGAAATTCGTGGTTTTAATTTCTTCAAATAAAACTTGAGCTAACGCGTATAAATTTTCGTTATATAGAGAAACTGCTTTATCAAACTTGTAATTATCATTTGTATAAATTACAGATTGTTGAGCTTGTAATTGGGTCGAACCTAAGGCAAGTGACAAAAAAAATATATTATTTAATTTTCGCATTATCCGATTTTTTTAAGATTCAAATATATCAATTTATATTTTGTTTATAACTTTAAAAACGCAACTTTATAATGTTATAGTATCAAATGAGAGACTTTTAAAAAAATTACAACTTTTAAAACCGTAAATTTGATTAAATACAATTAACTTTATATTTTTACAATAAAATTATTCAACATGTCCAACACTATTTTATCACTACAAAACGTTTCCATTTTTCAAGAAAACACATCTATTTTAGCGAACATTTCTTTGAATGTAAATCACGGTGAATTTATTTATTTAATCGGAAAAACAGGTTCTGGTAAAAGTAGTTTAATGAAAACGCTTTACGCGGATTTGAATTTAACTGAAGGTGAAGGAACAATTGTTGATTTTGATTTAAGAACACTTAAAGAAAGTCAAATTCCGTTTTTAAGACGAAAAATCGGAATTGTTTTCCAAGATTTTAAATTACTTCCAGATCGTACGATTTACAAAAATTTACTTTTCGTTTTGAAAGCAACAGGTTGGACCAATCAAAATGAAATGGATAACAGAATCGAGGAAGTTCTTGACCGTGTTGGAATGCTTGCTCATGCAAACAAAATGCCGCATCAAATTTCTGGTGGAGAGCAACAACGCGTTGCGATTGCAAGAGCTTTATTGAATGACCCCGAATTGATTTTAGCTGATGAACCTACCGGAAATCTTGACCCACAAACAAGCGTTGAAGTTATGGAAGTGCTACAAAAAATCAACGCAAACGGAAGAACAATCATTATGGCAACGCACGATTATGCTTTGCTAATGAAATATCCAGCTAAAACATTGAAATGTGAAGGCGGACAAATTTTTGAGGTTGTACAAAAAACAATTTAATGCTTAGTATTTTAATTCCTACATTTAATTATAACACTTATCCATTGGTTAGTGAACTTTACAATCAATGTATGCGAATTGAAAATTTAGAGTTTGAGATTCATGTAAATGACGATGCTTCTAAGCAAACTTTTGAAAATGATTTAATAGAAAATTTAAAACACTGCTATTTTCATAAACAAAAATCAAATCAAGGTTTAAGTGCTTCTAGAAACTATCTTATTACTAAAGCAAATCATCAATGGTGTCTTTTTTTAGATGATGATGTTTGGCCTACATCGGATAAGTTTATTTTAAATTACATCGAAAAAATCAAGCAAGAAAATCAGATTTGTGTGATTTTTGGAGGACTTGAATATACTAAAGAAATACCAAAAACTAATGAACTTTTAAGATGGCTTTATGGAAATAAACATGAAGCTTTATCTTTTAAACAACGTATTCAAAACAAACCGAAACATTTTTTGAGCAGTAATTTATTAGCTAATAAATCAATTCTTGAAAAATTTGCTTATCCAAAAGAAATTAAAACTTATGGATATGAAGATTTAATTTTTAATCTTAAAATCATCGAAAATAATATTGCTATTTTTCAATTAGACAATCCCATTTTTCATGATAAATTAGATACATCCGAAATTTTCCTAAACAAATCCAAAAAAGCTTTAGAAAATCTAAAAAAATCAATAGAAATAGACTTATTACCTAAAGACGCAACAGGGATTTCAAAACTATTTTATAAGATAAATAATAACGTAATTAGAAAACTAATTGCACTTACATTTCGTTTAAATCAAAAATGGATGGAACGCATTTTAATAAGTAATAACACTAATTTAACGTTATTTAATTTTTATAGATTAGGCTATTTTTTTAGTATCAACAAGTAATTTTAGTTTGAATTAATTTCAATTTTATGCCTTTTTTCAGTATTATCATTCCATTGTTCAATAAAGAAAAATTTTTAAAAGCGACCTTAGAAAGCGTTTTTGAACAAACTTTTTCTGACTTTGAAATTCTTGTGATTAATGATGGTTCTACAGATAAAAGTTTAGAAATTGTAGAATCAATTCAGCATAAAAAAATTAAGATTTACAATCAAAAAAACCAAGGCGTTTCAGCAGCAAGAAATTTAGGAATTGAAAAATCTACAAGTGATTATTGTTGTTTTTTGGATGCTGATGATATTTGGAAACCAAATCATTTAGAAAGTTTATTTCAACTGATTCAAAAGTTTCCTGATGCGGGATTATATTGCAATAGATATGAAATCCAAATTAGCAAAAACAAAATCATTTCTACAACTTTTGAATTCGGAAATTCGCATGAAGGTTATATAACCGATTTTTTTAAAAGTAGTTTAGTAAATCGAATTGCACTAACTTCGGCATGTTGCATTTCCAAAAAAACATATCATGAAATTCAAGGTTTTGATACAGAAATAACTAATGGCGAAGATTTAGATTATTGGATTCGAATTGCTTTGAAATATAAGATTGCCATTAGCAATCAAAACACCTTGATATATAATTTCAGAACTGATAATCAAAGCATATCAAAAATAAACATTGAAAAACAAAAACTTCCAAATCTCGAAAAATATCATTCCGAAGAAAAGCAAAATCCTTCTTTAAAACGTTTTTTAGATTTGTACAGAATCGAATATGCTTTACATTTTCATATTTGTGGAAATACAAACAAAAAGAAATTTTACTTAAAAAACGTTGCGAAAGAAAACATCAATCCGAAAACGAAATTATTATTCAGAACTCCTTCTATTCTTTTAGAAAAAATGCTGTTTACAAAACGTTATTTAAAACAGTTTGGAATTGACTTTAGTGTTTATCACTAAAGATAGAAATCCATTGTTTTGAAATATTCTCTTTAGAAAATTTTTCGATTGATTTTAATGTATTTGATTTACAAATTTTATATAAATTTTCATCCTCAACAAATAAATTCATCGCTTCAATTAATTTATTTACATTCTGATTTTCAACCAACAAACCATTTCTTTTATTTTGAATAATTTCATTTGGACCAAAGTCACAATCAAAAGAAATAACTGGAGTTTCACAAAGTAAACTTTCAATCAAAACCATTCCCAAACCTTCAAATTTACTAGACAAAACCAAATATCTAGCATTTTTATAATACGAATATAATTCAGATTCAAATCCTTTAAAAATAACTAAATCTTGTAAATTCAAATCCAAAACTTGTTTTTTCAAAAATTCCATTCGAATTCCAGAACCTAAAATCAAAAGTTTAATTTGTTTTTTGGGCAAAATCGATTTTGAATAGCAATCAATCAAAACATCAAATTGCTTTACGTTGGAATCATCCATTCGTCCAACCGCCAAAATATAATCATCGTTTATTTCATTGAAAATTTTATCGGAATTAGAAACTTCAACATTATTATAAATCGTTTGAATTTGAATTTCTGGATAAATTTCTTTCACTTTAGATTCGATTCCTTGAGAAACAGATACAAATTGAATTTTTGGATTATTGACCAATTTAGCATTCAAATAACTCGAAATATCCGAACTGTGAATAAAATAAAAAACGTTTTGATTCTTGTAAATCTTCTTAATCCAAAACGATTCTATCAAATCATTCAGACGATAACGATGGTCTAAAATAAAATCAAAATTTCCAGATTGAATTTCATTTTTAAGTTTAATATAATTTTTAATTTTCTTCAAAAATCCATCAGAAGTTTTAAAATCATATTTATGCAATTGCCCTTTGTATGAATAATCGATTTCATCTTCTAAAACAAATAAATCTACATCAAATCCCAATTCATGAAACAAAAAAGTTTGATTCGAAACGACACGTTCCAAACCACCCGATTTTAAAGTATAAACAACAATTGCTATTTTCTTTTTTTTATCCAATGAAGAAGGTTTATATTTGTTTGAGAAATAAACTTATGAATCAAAATCCACTTGTAACTGTAATTTGCACTTGTTTTAATCATCAAAATTTTGTGATTGAAACCATTGAATCTGTATTGAATCAAAGCTATTCAAATATAGAAATAATTATTGTAGATGATTGCAGTTCGGATGATTCAATTTCGATTATTTCGAAATTTTTAAGAAAACATCCAAAGATAAAATTCATTCAAAATCAACAAAATTTAGGAAATACCAAAACATTTAATAAAGCAGCAAAACAAGCGAATGGTTCTTTTTTAATTGATTTAGCCTGCGATGATATTTTACTACCTAATTGCATTTCGATTCAAGTAGAATCATTTTTGAAATCTAATATAATTTCTACCGGAATTGTTTTTGGAAATTCGGAATATATCGATGAAAACGGAAACTTTCTTTCTGATTATTTCATAACAGATTTAAACAAAAAAGTAATCGATAAAAAATTATTTACAACCAATTTAATACAACTTTTAGAAGGTGGATTGGTTATGAATTCGGTTTCAGCAATGATAAATAAATCTATTTTTGATGAATTAAATGGGTATGACGAAACACTTGCTTTTGAAGATTTAGATTTTTGGATTCGTGTTTTAGAAAAATATCAAATTGAATTTATCGACGAAATTATCACACAAAAAAGAGATTTAAAATCTTCATTAGGAAATCAATTTTTTAAGAATAACGAAACCGCAAATAAGATTGATTCTTCAATGAATGTAATCTTTTCTAAAGTGATAAAAAAACATAAAAAAGATAAAATCGTACTAAAAGCAGTTTTAAAACGTATTCATTATTGTATTGATAATTCAATAAAAAACAAGAAATTTAGATTTGTTTTCTTATATGGAATTCAAAAACTAAAAGTACATTATTTTGTTTTGTTTGCTAAATAAATTATAAAATCATCAAATTCACGAATATAATCCGACTCGTCAAATTCTCCAGAAGAAACCACCAAACAAACAGCGCCAGAAGAGAAGTTTTTCAATTCGCGCCATGTGTCATTCCCAACATAAAGTCCAGAACTTGGATTATTTAATGAAAATGTTTTATCGGAAATTCCGTCATTAAGAACCACATCAAAACTTCCAGAAACTGCAATAATAAATTCTTGTTGATTGATATGTGCGTGACCGCCACGTTCTGCTCCACTCGGAACATCGTACAAATAATATACACGTTTTACAGCAAAAGGAATATTTTCTTTTTCGATTACAGATAAATTTCCTCTTGGGTCTTCAATTTTTGGTAAATTTATAATTCGACTATTCATTTTATTTTCTATTTAATAAACTTTTTCTTTAGTGAATCAAAAAAGTTATTATTCTTATTTAACTCAAAAATGCAATAAGTAACCCCAATTAAAGCTACTATTGCTTTAGAAATATACAACAATAAACTTTGTGCTACAAATATAAATTCGCATCCTACTATTAAAAAAGAAAAAAGAAAACAAACTAAAATGTAACGCATAGATTTTGAATCAAATGCAAAAAGATTTCGTTTTGAAACAAAATGCCATAAATAAAAATTGAATCCAAAATATTGAATAAACATCGCCAAACCAATTCCTATTAATCCAAAAAAATGAAAGAAAATCAAGATTAAAACAACATTTAAAATATCACCAATAATATTCTGATAAAAATAATTTTTGGTATCATCAATTGCCAAAACGATATAACCAAGTGGATAATTTATGGTTTTACAAAGAATCGAAATCAATCCGAATAATAAAATTTCACGAACTGGTAAAAAAGCGTTTGAAGTCAGAAATGGAATAATAAAATCAAAACCAAAATACATAATCAAAATCAATGGCGTTGAAATCAAAATTGAAGTTTGAATTTGAATATTTACATACGATTTCACATCTTCTTTTTGAGCGAATTTATTGGTCAAAGTAGGAAAGTAATCACTGGCTAATGAAGTGAAAATAATGCCAAAATACGAAACTAAAAATAAATTTCCAATATCGTAAAAACCTAGATATTCTGGATTATTTTCCTTTAAATATAATCGAATTAAGAAAAAACAAACCAATCCAAAAACGCCATTCAAAGCCAATAAACTACCTTTTGAAAACAAATATTTTCCTTGAGAAAAAAAATCTGATTTAGTTATTGAAATTGCTTTTAAATTTAATTTCGATAAATAAAATGAATAAACTATAAATGTAACTAAACCAGTTGCTATAAAAGCAGGAAATATCCCGTCAATTCCCCACAAAACATAACAAGAAATGGTTGAGAGAGAAATTAAAACTGTTGAAATTATTTGATATTTAATCAACTTTTTAATTTCATTTAATCCTTTCAAAACAATGATAGAAAAATTGATTATCGTAAAGAAAACGAAGTAAACCGAAAGCGCTTTAAAATGAATTGAATACGCATCTGAATCAAATGTAATTTTACTCAAAAAACCAGAAAAAACAAAACAGAACAAACCTGCCAAAACTCCACAAATAAACATCCAAATAAACAAACCTTTTTGGTTGCTTTTATTCTCGTGTTCCTTAGCAATCAACTGAGTTCCGATGGTTTGAATACCAAAAGATGAACCTTGCGTAATTAAGTTAATAACATTATCAATTAATCCAATTAATCCAACACCAGATGGACCCAAAATATCGGTAGTTATTTTCACAGAAATGATTTTACAAACCATTTGTATAGCTTGCACGCTTCCGAAAATTGAAATAGATTTAAAGATTTTATTATGTGTTTTGTTATCTCTCATTCGTTATTTTACAACCAATATTTTTATATGATTGTTTTAATGTAACATACCAATCTTGCCATAATTCAAACGTATTTGAAGGTAAATTAGTATTCGAAATCACTTTTTCTATAAAGTTATTTGAAATGTCATTTTGAAAATCAAATGGTTCAAATTGATTATTAAACCAAACTTCGTTCAAAATTTTATTTAACGAATATACGTTAAAATCTGACTTAAGATTTTCTTTATTTTGTAAAGAAGCGGTGGTTTTCAAAGAAGTTCGAATGAATTCAGATTTAGAATGCGCTACATTTAATTCGGATTTGGTAATTTGAATTACCTGTTTAATTTGAGCCAATTCATCAACTTTATTGTTTGTAGTTTGCCAGGCTTTTAAATAATATTTTTTAGAAAAAGCAGCATTTGCTACTGCATAAATTTGATAATATTTTAAAAGATTATTTTCAATCGGAACACCTAAACGATTCAAGATGGAATCAATTTTACACGTTTTTTTTCTGTAAATCAGCTCAAAAACAAACGGATTCCAAGTAAACAAATCAGGATTGGTAATTATTAATAATTCCGTCTTTTTTTGAATTTTATTTGAAATCAACATTTCATTTCCCATCCAAAGAAATTTGACTAATTGCAAGTTATTTGATTTCATTTCACTCTCTAAAATCGAAAAATCAATGGGTTCACAAAACCAACAATCGTCTTCAATTAAAACAAAATAATCTGAACCTTTAGAAATGGTATCTTTCCAAAAAACAGATGGAATATTTTTTTTAGGAGCTAAATCATTTTCAATTGCTTTAGATTTTTCAACATAGAAATCTGATTTTTCAATTCTAATTTCAGAATATTTTTCTTGAATTTTTTGGAGATATTTCTGAGGCGTTCCATCATCCATAACGACAATATTTCCATTGAAATTTTTAGCAAACTTTTTTATGCTCACTAAACATTTATCCAACAAAAATGGACGATTAAACGATTTTATGAAAATATCCATTTAATAAGAATTTACAACCTCAATGATTTTAGCAATTTCTTCGTTTGTCAACATCGGATGTAACGGAATGCTCACAATTTGATTATGAATTTCTTCAGAAACAGGAAAAATCAAATGATGAAATTCATTCATTGCTTCTTGTTTATGCGGCGCAACTGGATAATGAATCAACGTTTGAATTCCGTTTTCCAACATAAATAATTGAAAATTTTCTCTATCTTCTAAACGAAGCGTAAAAACATGAAAAACATGATTTTCAGAACCGTCATAAAAAGGTAATTTAACTTTCGGATTTACAATTTCTTTTAGATATCGTTTCGCAATTCCACGACGTTTATCATTATCAAAATCCAAATCTCTTAATTTAATAGAAAGAAAAGCAGCTTGAATATCATCTAAGCGAGAATTTATTCCTTTATATAAATTGTAATATTTCATTTCGGAACCATAATTTCGTAAAGCTCGAATAATTTCTGCCAAAGCAGAATCGTTTGTTGTAATCGCACCGGCATCGCCCAAAGCTCCCAAATTTTTACCTGGATAAAAACTAAATCCAGCTGCATTTCCAATATTTCCGGCACGTTTTTTATGAGAAACAGCTCCGTGAGCTTGCGCTGCATCTTCAACCAAAATCAATCCCATTTCTTTAGAAAAGGTAACAATTTCTTCTGCATCGGTGATTTGCCCGTACAAATGAACCATCAAAATTCCTTTCGTATATTGAGTCGTTGCTTTTTTAATATTTTCAATCGAAAGATTGTAAGTTTCTAAATTCGTATCAACCAAAACAGGTTTCAATCCCGCATTCTGAATCGCTAAAATACAAGCAATATAGGTATTTGCGGAAACTAAAATTTCATCACCTTCTTTCAAATCGCCTTTTAAGATATAGGCTTTAAAAATTAAAACTAATGCATCCAAACCATTTCCAACTCCTATGCAATGTTTTGTTTCACAGAAATGTGCAAAATCACGTTCGAAATCGGATAATTTTTCGCCTAAAATATATCTTCCGCTATTCAGAAAATTTTGAGTAGCTTCTAAAAATGCAGCGTCGTAAGGTTTATTTATTTTATGTAAATCTAAATATGGAATCATAAATACAAATGGTCTAATTTTGAAAAACTTTTTGTTTCGAATTTATAAAATTCTTGAATTGCTGGTCTTGCGCCAAATTTTTCTTTCCAAAAAAGCAATCCTTTATTAATATTTCGCCCTTGATTTTCATTTGAAATTCCAAAATCAAAATATTTTTTTTCTTTCTTGAAATATTCAATTAAAGATAAATGCAAAAAATCAAGAACACCTTCATTTGCAATATCTTTATTCAAACTTATATATTGAGAATGTACTACATTTTTTGAAATAAATAAAGTTGTTCCTCCAAGAATTTTTCCTTCATCAGAAAAAACATTAATTTGTTTGATATTTTCAGGGAATAATTTCTTTAAATATGAAATTTCTTTTAAAGAATGTACCGGTTTCGTTTGAAAAGTATTCTTCAAATTTGGTTCTAAAATTTCATTCCAAAACAAATCAAAATTACCATCATAATCAATTTTATGATTTTTCTTTACAGAAATATTAAAATCTCGTTTAACCGATTTAGATATATGAAAGCTTTCTGACAAATTGATTACAGAACAAATATCTTTACGATAAATTTCAGTATCTAAAACAAATTGTAAATACTTGATTTCATCAGAAAATTGGTTGGTATAAAAACTCGGTATATCCTTAATATATAAATGAGTAAAATTAAAACCCTCTAAAAACTGAAGTACATTTTGGAAAATCAAAACAAAATCAGTCGAACGTAATCTTTCAGAAACGATTAAACCTCCGTAAGTGAGACCTTGATGTGAATAAATTTCATTATCAACTATGTTTGCAGGCAAAACAGCTACTAATTTTTCATCCTTAAAAACAAGAAGTGAAAAATCAATAAATCGGTCGCCATGATATTCCATAAAATTTCGATGAAACAAAAAAGTCCCATTCTTACTTTTGGAAATAAAATCATTCCAAATCTCAAAAAAATCAATGCTGTATTTTCGTATTTCGAAACTCAAAAAGTGTGTATTTTAAACGGTTTTACAAATATCTAAACTAAATAACGTAAAAACAATCACATTTCATACGAAAGGTTAATTATTTTTTGTTGTTGAAATAGTATTCTCGTATATTTGCAGTCATTATATACAACGTACTTATGATAAAAATAACATTACCAGACGGTTCAGTAAAAGAGTTCGCTTCAGGCGTAACTCCACACGAAGTCGCTTTGAGTATAAGCGAAGGTTTAGCGAGAAATGTAATATCTGCAAGTTTTAATGGAACGACCATTGAGACAGCTACTCCTTTAACCACCGATGGTAGTTTAGTTTTATACACGTGGAATGATGCAGAAGGTAAAAAAGCTTTTTGGCACTCAACTTCACACGTAATGGCGCAAGCTTTAGAAGAAAAATTCCCTGGAATCAAATTAACAATCGGACCAGCAATTGAAAATGGTTTTTATTACGATGTTGATTTTGGAGACAAGCGTATTACAGATGCTGATTTCAAAGACATTGAAGACCGCGTTTTAGCAATTGCAAAAGAAAAACACGAATTTAAAATGCGTTCTGCATCAAAAGCAGAAGCTTTAGAATTATATAAAGACAACGAATATAAAACGGAATTAATTACAAATCTAGAAGACGGAACAATTTCTTTCTGTGACCATTCTACATTTACCGATTTATGTCGTGGTGGACATATCCCAAACACAGGAATCATCAAAGCAATGAAAATTCTTTCTGTTGCAGGTGCTTATTGGAGAGGAGATGAAAAAAACAAACAGTTAACTCGTGTTTATGGAATTTCGTTCCCTAAACAAAAAGATTTGAATGATTATTTACTATTATTAGAAGAAGCAAAACGTCGTGACCACAGAAAGTTAGGGAAAGAACTAGAACTTTTCCATTTCTCACAACGTGTTGGACAAGGTTTACCTTTATGGTTACCGAAAGGAGCTGCATTACGTGACCGTTTAGAGCAATTTTTGAAAAAAGCTCAGAAAAAAATGGGTTACGAACAAGTTGTAACTCCACATATTGGGCAAAAAGAACTTTACGAAACTTCTGGACATTACGCAAAATACGGAGCAGATAGTTTCCAACCAATTCATACTCCAGCAGAGGGAGAAGAATTTTTATTAAAACCAATGAATTGCCCTCACCATTGTGAGATTTACAATGCAAAACCTTGGTCTTATAAAGATTTACCTAAACGTTATGCTGAATTCGGAACTGTTTATCGTTACGAACAATCTGGAGAATTACACGGTTTAACTCGTGTTCGCGGATTTACTCAAGATGATGCTCACATTTTCTGTACACCAGATCAATTAGACACAGAATTCAAAAAAGTAATTGATTTAGTTCTTTATGTTTTTGGTTCGTTAGGATTTGAAAACTTTACAGCACAAGTATCTGTTCGTGATTTAAACAATCCTGACAAATACATTGGAAATATTGAAAATTGGGAAAAAGCAGAGCAAGCAATTATCAATGCAGCTAAAGACAAAGGTTTAAATTATGTTATTGAAAGTGGAGAAGCAGCTTTCTATGGACCAAAATTAGACTTTATGGTTAAAGATGCATTAGGTAGAAGTTGGCAGCTTGGAACCATTCAAGTTGATTACAATCTACCAGAACGTTTTGACTTAACTTACAAAGGTTCAGATGATAAATTACACAGACCTGTAATGATTCACCGTGCTCCTTTCGGTTCAATGGAACGTTTTATAGCAATTTTATTAGAGCACACAGCAGGAAATTTCCCTTTGTGGCTAATGCCTGAGCAAGTTATCATACTTTCTTTAAGTGAGAAATATGAAAATTATGCAAAAAAAGTTTTAAATTTGTTAGAAAATGACGAAATTCGCGCTCTAGTTGATAACCGAAACGAAACTATCGGTAAGAAAATTAGAGAAGCAGAAGTTCAAAAATACCCATTTATGCTTATCATCGGAGAAGAAGAAGAGAAAAATGGTACAGTTTCTGTAAGAAAACACGGTGATGCTGGAAAATCTAACATCACGATGAAAATTGAAGAATTTATTTCATTCATACAAGAAGAAGTAAGCAAAACAGTTCGTTCATTAGAAGTTTAACCGCTTGGTAACAAGCATAAATACATAACACCATAGCTTTAAATAATAAGAGAGGATACACTCCTCGAGTTGAAAAGAAAGACGCGCACAGAACAAATGGCGCGATTAGAGTTCCAGAAGTTCGTCTTGTTGGAGATAATGTTGAACCAGGAGTTTTCAGAACATCCGTAGCACAGCAAATGGCTGAAGATATGGAGTTGGATTTAGTTGAAATTTCACCTAATGCAGAACCACCTGTTTGTAAAATTATCGATTACAAGAAGTTCCTTTACGAACAGAAGAAGCGTGATAAAATGTTGAAAGCTAAATCAACTCAAATTACTGTAAAAGAGATTCGCTTTGGACCTCAAACAGACGAGCATGATTATGAATTTAAAAGGAAAAACGCTGAAAAATTCTTAAAAGACGGAGCTAAATTAAAAGCATTTGTATTCTTTAAAGGACGTTCTATTATCTATAAAGAACAAGGACAAATTTTATTGTTACGTTTGGCACAAGATTTAGAAGAGTTAGGAAAAGTAGAAGCTATGCCTTTACTTGAAGGAAAAAGAATGACTATGTACATTGCTCCTAAAAAGAAAAAATAAATTACTTTTTCAAAAAAAGTAATCATTTATAATATTGTTAAGTAAGATAACATAAATACCTAGGAAGACATGCCTAAAATGAAAACTAAATCTAGTGCTAAGAAACGTTTTAAAGTTACTGGTTCTGGAAAATTAAAAAGAAAGCACGCTTTTAAAAGTCACATCTTGACTAAAAAATCTAAAAAGCGTAAGTTAGCTTTAACTCACTCAGCTTTGGTTCACAAATCTGACGTTAGAAGCATCAAAGAACAATTAAGAATAATGTAATCGTTCTTTCGGTTAAAAACAATTAAAAAATAACCCTGGAGTGGGCAGATTAAAATTAATCGATAAGTAACTTAAAATTAAGTTCGCCTTACTACAAAAACATCAAAATTATGCCAAGATCAGTAAATTCAGTTGCTAAAAGAGCAAGAAGAAAAAGAATTTTGAAGCAAGCCAAAGGTTTCTTCGGAAGACGTAAAAACGTTTGGACAGTAGCTAAAAACGCGGTAGAGAAAGCAATGTCTTACGCTTACCGCGATAGAAAACAAAAGAAAAGAAATTTCCGTGCTTTATGGATTATGCGTATCAACGCTGGAGCTCGTTTACATGGAATGTCTTATTCTCAATTCATGGGGAAAGTTAAAGCTAATAACATCGAGTTAAACCGTAAAGTTTTAGCTGATTTAGCAATGAATCACCCTGAAGCTTTCACAGCTATCGTTAATAAAATTAAATAAACGTTTTGTAAAACCTGTTTATCTTACTTAATATATAGAACCTATTCATTTATTTGGATAGGTTTTTTTTATAAAGAATAGTTATAGTGCTATCAATTTTTTAGCAATCCTTAACTATTTTAAACACTAACTTATCTTTATATTTGTATAAATAATTGAATAGATGGAAAACTTAAAACAAATCATTGAACAAGCTTGGGAAAATCGTGAGCTTTTAAAAGAAGAAACAACTCAAAACACAATTAGAGAAGTTATTGATTTAATTGACAATGGAAAATTAAGAACTGCTGAACCTGTTGATGGTGGATGGCAAATTAATGAATGGGTTAAGAAAGCTGTTGTGATGTACTTCCCTATTCAAAAAATGGAAACTTTAGAAGCTGGTATTTTTGAATATCACGATAAAATGCCTTTGAAAAGAAATTATGCAGAAAAAGGAATTCGTGTTGTCCCTAATGCAGTTGCCCGTCACGGAGCATATATTTCTTCTGGTGTAATCTTAATGCCTTCTTATGTAAATATTGGTGCTTATGTTGACGAAGGAACAATGGTTGACACTTGGGCTACAGTTGGTTCTTGTGCTCAAATTGGTAAAAACGTTCACTTATCTGGCGGAGTTGGAATTGGTGGTGTTTTAGAACCTTTACAAGCATCTCCAGTTATTATTGAAGACAATGCTTTCATAGGTTCACGTTGTATCGTAGTTGAAGGTGTTCGTGTTGGAAAAGAAGCTGTTTTAGGAGCGAATGTAGTATTGACAGCATCAACTAAAATCATAGATGTTACAGGTGAAACTCCAGTTGAAATGAAAGGATATGTTCCTGAGCGCTCGGTTGTAATTCCTGGTTCATATACTAAAAAATTCGCAGCTGGTGAATATCAAGTTCCTTGTGCATTAATTATCGGACAACGTAAACCTTCTACAGATTTGAAAACTTCTTTAAACGACGCGTTAAGAGAATATAACGTTGCTGTTTAACATAAATATAAAATCCATTTTTAAATTTAAAATGGATTTTTTTTATTAATTTTTGGTTAAGTTTTTTTTTTATCACACTTTTGCACTTCAATTGATAAAAAATGAATAACTCAAAAAATACATTAACACTTTTTATACAACGCTTTTTAATCTTATTAGTAATCTATCAATTACTTAGAATAGGTTTTTATTTATACAACAAAACTCATTTTCCTGAAATAGATGCTCAAGTTTTTATTGGCGGATTGATATTCGACCTTGCAGCGCTTGGGTATATAAATATTTTATTTGCTATACTGCATCTTATTCCTGGGAAATTCCAACAAAACAAAAAATATCAAAACTTTTTATTTTATAGTTTTTTTATTGCAAATTCAATATTCATTTGCGCCAATTTTATAGATTATCAATATTTTCAATTTATTGGAAGAAGAAGTTCTTTTTCAATGTTGATGGCAGACGGTATGACAAATGAAATTGGAGGTTTATTAATCTCATATTTTATAGATTTCTGGCAAATTCCGCTACTTATGGTATTAACTATATTTAGCTTTTGGTTTATTTTGAAGAAAATAAATTATAGAGAAATAAAAACAACAACTAAATTAAAATCTTACACTTCATTATTACTAGTTATAGCTCTCCTTTTTGTAGTAGGAAGAGGTGTAAACAGAAAACCTTTAAGTATTGTTGATGCTCCAGAATACGGTCCAATTGGCACATCGGCTTTAGTACTTAACACCTCATTTACAGTTATTAAAACTTTAAGTCCTAAAGATAATTTAAAAGAAATTAAATATTTTTCAGAAGAAGAAGTTAAATCAATTTTTAATCCTATTCAGACATACAATCATACCGAATCTAATAAAAAAAATGTAGTTATATTAATTTTAGAAAGTTTCGGAAAAGAAAACATCCAAAGAGGGCAAACTCCATTTATCGACTCGTTAATTCAAAAAAGCTATTATTTTGAAAATGCGTTTGCAAACGGAAAAGTTTCGATGGATGCACTTCCTGCAACAATTTCAAGTATTCCAAGTTTAATGAACAAAACTTATATTTCATCAAATTACAGTGTAAATGAAGTTTATGGATTAACCAAATTATTAGAAAAAAATGGTTATAACACATCCTTTTTTCACGGTGCTTTTAATGGAAGTCAAAATTTTGATCGTTATACAGATATTGTTGGATTTGATAAATATTATGGAAAAGACCAATACAAAGGACCAGAATCTTTTGATGGAAGATGGGGTATTTTCGATGAAGAATTTTTACAATTTACTGCAAAGGAACTAAATAGTTTTAAACAACCGTTTTTTTCAACAATATTTACTATTTCTTCTCACGCTCCATATATAATACCAGAAAAATATAAAAATAAATTCCCAAAAGGAACAACGGAAATTCAGGAATCTATTGCTTATGCAGATTTTGCAGTCAAAAAATTCTTTGAAGCAGCAAAAAAAATGCCATGGTATGCAAATACAATATTTGTAATTACCGCTGATCATACCTCATCAAGTGCTGAAGAACCTCAATACAAAAATAATGTTGGGAAATTTAGAATACCGATTATGTTTTTCGCTCCAGGAGATGAATCCATGGTTGGAGTTGATTCTAAAAACTTTCAACAGATTGATATTCTTCCAAGTTTAATTGATATTTTAGGACTTGATGCGAAATTGATTACATTTGGAAAATCGTATAAATCAAAAGATGATTTTGTTGTAAATTACTTGGATAATATTTACAATTTAGAAATGGGTGATTATTATTTAGCATTTGATGGAACAAAATCTTTAGGTCTATATAATTGGAAAAAAGATCCACTTTTAAAAGAAAATCTAACAGAAAAGAATCCAGAAATAAAAAACAAAATGGAACGATTTATAAAAGCATACATTCAGACTTATAATCAGCGTGTGATACAAAATAAATTAACCATTAAAGAATAAATACACAAAGGCAGATTTCAAAATAACAACATTTTCGAAATTTGCCTTTTATATTTACTAAAAGTATTACTTTAGATTTAGATACAACTCGTTGACATGAAAATTTTAATTATTCAACACAAGATGATTGGAGATGTTCTATTAACTTCTCTATTGTGTGAAAATCTTAAAAGAACATTCCCAGATGCTACTATTGATTATTTAGTTAATAGTAACACAACACCTGTTCTCGAAAATAATCCTTATATAGACAACTTAATTATTTTTGATGAAAATAAAAATAGAAAAATTATTAAACTAATTCGATTTAGTAAAAAAATAAATAAAAACAACTACGATGTTATAATTGATGCTTATTCAAAAATTCAAAGTTGGATTAGTGTATTATTAAACAATGCTCCAAGAAAAATTTCTTATAAAAAAATAGGCAGAACTTTTTTATACACAGATAATATAGTTAAACATTCAGAACCAAAATCCTATTTGGGATTAGCAATTGAGCATCGACTTGCTTTATTAAAACCTTTAGGAATTGACAAACCAATTGCTACAGAACCTAAATTATACGTAACCGAAAGTGAAATTCAAAAAGCAAAAAATAGTTTTAAAGAATATAACATTGATTGTACCAAAAAAACGGTAATGATAAGTCTTCTAGGCTCAGATGAAACAAAAACTTATCCATTGGCAGAAATGGCTAAAATGGTTGATTTCTTAGGTTTGAATTACGATGTCAACATTCTTTTTAATTACATTCCTAAACAAAGAAAGCAAGCATTAGAAGTATTTGACCAATTGACAGAAAAAACAAAATCAAAGATCTATTTTGAACTTTTAGGCGGTGATTTGAGATCTTTTATTGCATTAGCAAATGAATGTAATTTGATTATCGGAAACGATGGAGGAGCAATTAATATGAGTAAAGCATTAGGTAAAAAATCGTTTATCATCTTTTCTCCTTGGATTGACAAAAACGTTTGGGCAACATTTGAAGACGAAAAAAATCATACAAGCGTACATTTAAAAGATTATTACCAAGAAAAGTTTACTGAAATAAATAATAGAGAAATTAAAAAACAAGTCAATGATTTTTATTCAATTTTTGATTTTGAATTATTTAAAGAAAAGTTAAGAAAATTTCTTGATTTACATTTAAAGTAATAACTTTGATTAATTATCAAATATTAAAACACCCCAATCCTTTTGAGTTCAAAAATATCAGCATTAGTAATTACTCATAATGAAGCAAATAACATAAAAGATTTAATTGAAAATCTTAATTTCACAGATGAAATTATTATTGTAGATTCATTCAGTACAGATCGTACATTGGCTATTTTAGAAAATTATAGTCATGTTAGAGTGTACCAACATGTGTTTAAAGATTTTTCATCTCAAAGAAACATAGCCTTAAAATATGCTTCACATGAATGGATTCTTTTTATAGATGCCGACGAAAGAATCTCAGAAAATCTTAAAAAAGAAATTTTAGAAACAGTTTCTTTAAAGAATAGTAATCAAGGTTATTTTTTCAAAAGAAAATTTTATTTTTTAGACAAACGTATTAATTTCTCTGGATTAAGAACTGACAAAAACTTACGTTTATTTAAAAAAGAAGGTGCTATTTACCACGGCTTAGTTCATGAAAAGCTAAATATAAAAAACACAGGAACTTTTAAAAATTTCTTAACGCACTTTTCATATACAAGTCATAAGCATTTTAAAAGTAAAATTATTTATTACAATAAACTTAAAGCTCTTGAAAAAATAACAAAAGGAAAAAAGCATTCCTTAGTTATGGAAATTTTTCATCCAATCTATACTTTTCTAAATCGTTATCTTTTTAGATTAGGAATTCTTGATGGCAAAAGAGGTTTTATTATTTGTATGGTCTATTCGCAAGGAATAAGAGAACGATATAAAGAAATGAGAAGATTAAAAAAAGAACAATTATAAATTGTTCTTTTTTATTGTAATTTTTATTTCTTCCAGAATTTAATTTTTTTCTTTAGGCGTTGTTTTGAATGAAACTTATTTTGAAATTCTTCGGTATAATTCCATAATAATGAAAAAATTTGTTGTTCCGTTTTTTGAGAATATAATTTCGAATATTCATTCGCCATTATTTCAATCATTTCTTTCTTTGGTGTCAATCTACGAAGATTAAACATACGCTGTTCAAAGCTCATTGAATCATGAAAATTCATACGATTTAAATCAACAAGATAAAATTCAAATCCATTAGCTGAAGGATTGATCAACGTATTTCCAGGTGAATGATCTTTAAATTCAACACCAGCTTCATGAAGTTGAAAACAAAAACGAGTAAATGCTCTAAGAATTATTTCATTATCAGGAAGATTTGGATTTTCTACCAAATCACGATAGGTATATTTGGCATTAATATGTTTACAAACATAAAAACTTTTGCCCAATCCTAATCCATAATTAAATTCTGCGTAAGCAATTGGTTCAGGCGTTCCAATTTTTTTTTCAATCAACTTCATTGCAAAGTCAAAAGATCGTTTTGCTTTGGAATCTCTAAAATATTTATAAACAATTGTATTTAAAAGATTTGGCTTTTTAAATGATTTGATATTTAGTTCGCCAATAGAAGATTCAAAAACCTTAATGGTATTTCTACTTCCTTTTACAAACAATTTGCCTTTAGAATTGAAATTAGATATTAAGTCACTAATTTCCGATTTTTCAGCTATGTATTTTGAATTAATCAATAATTTCATTTTACTAAAGTTGTGTTTTTTTTGTCAACAAAAAATAATTTCAAAAATCATTTTTTGCTTTTAAAATATTAGCGACAAAGATATTTAATTTCAGATTAAAGAAATAGTTAAACATCAATGAAGTTCTTCTACAAAAAAAATTAATTCTTGAAACTTTCTTTTAAGTTGAATCTAAAGATATTGATCAACACCTTTTTCACAACGAATCGTTTTATTTTTTATCGTTTCGTTTTGGATTGCATCATTCTTTAAAAAATTATCTCGAGAATTATCTTTATGATAAATATGATAAACAATTCCGGCATATCGCAAACGTAGAGCTAAAACGCCTTTGTTATTCATACGAATTACCAAATCAGAATCTTCTCTACCCCAACCTTCAAAATCTTCGTTATAACCATTGACTTCAATAAAATCTTTTCTCCAAAAAGAAACATTACAACCTCTAAATTGAGAAGAAAAACTTGTGTGAGGTTTATTATTTTTCGCTAAAAACAGACAGTGAATCGCTCGAGTTCTTTTAGATAAATTCTTTGAGAAACAATTGAATCTATAAATATTATCTTTAAAGATATAAGATAAAGCTTCTTTTTTTAATCCAGATCTTGTTCCGTATAAATATTGATTTTCTGAAGCAAATTTCAAATGATCTTCAACAAATTTTGGGTGCATGATACAATCACCATCAATTTGAATAATGTAATCGCAATTGGTTTTAGCAACGGCTTTGTTTAAAATTTTTGATTTACGAAAACCTAAATCTTCATGCCAAAAATGTTTAACTGGAATCGGAAGTTCAGCAGAAAATTTATCAATTAATTGTTTCGTTTCTGGACGAGATCCATCATCAGCAATTAAAACTTCGGTTGGCAAAACAGTCTGAATTTTCAAACTATTTAAAACCAAAGTTAACGCTTCGTTCCAATTATATGTAGAAATTAGTAAGGCAGTTTTCATAAATTATTTAAAAAGATGTTTAAACCATTGTCCGAAATTTTTCTTCCAAAGCCAAGTTTTGGTTTTCTCTAAATTTGGATTTTTAGCAATAAACGTTTTTATCTCATCTAAGTTTTGACTAGGAAAATATTCTAATGATTTCCAAATTTTCGGATCCAAATAAAACAAATCAACCAATTGTTTGTAATTATGTTTATTTGCACTTTTCCATTTTGGTAAAAAAGAATCATTGATTTCATGTTGATGTCCCCAATTCGAAATCTTAAACATCAATTCTTCTTCTGATCTAGAAAGTGTTTCATGCAACGCATAATGTGGCAAATAAATCACACGTTCTTTTGAATTTCGTGCATGTTTATAATTCGGATAATTTGTAGCAACCATGAATTTCGTAGCATCGTTTACATACAAAAGTCCTTCATCTAAATATTTATATATATTGATTAAAAAACCCGAAAATTGAACTTTATGTTTTTCTGGATTATCTAAATAATGATCGTATTTTCTAAGATTCTGTACAAAACTTTTGAAATCAATGAAAATTTCATCTGCATCAATCTGAATGATCCAATTTCCAATTCCCATTTTTTCGCCAAGCAAAGTACGTTCTCTTGTATCGTTTTGAATCGAATTTAATTCGGGTAAATAAAAATTATCTCGAAAAATTGTAATTTTATTATCAACATCAAACTCTTCTAACCAAGAAAAAAAATCTTCAGAAATTTCAAAATGATTTCCTGTCCAAGTCCTTAATTCTTGATCAATTGCCAAAAAAATTTCATCCGAAAGGTTGTAAACAGGAGGAATTGATTTTTTTAATTTTTCATAATCGTAAGAAACTAAAAAACCAGTTTGAATTTTTTTCATTGAATCGTATTAAAATGTTCAAACAAATATAAAATTATTTGAAAAAGATGAAAATATAAAGTGAAGTTAATCTATTATTTTTTGTTTGTGTTTAAGTGATAATGCCAAGGATTCATTCATTTTAAGCATTCCGAAAAAAACAAATCTATTTTTCTTTTTAAACGGCGCTTTGAACATATAAATGAACAAATGATAGTATTTTAAAACAAAATAACTACATAAACCAAAATTTTTTCTTGTTACATAAAAATACGAAATCCAATGTTCTAATTTTAAAACCAAGTTTGGATTTGAGCTTTTTCCTTCAAGATGAATATATTTTGGCTTTGGAAGAAAATAGGTTTTAAAACCTGCTTTTTTTAATCGAATACAAACATCGGTTTCTTCATAATATAAGAATATATTTGAATCAAATCCGCCAATACAATCAAAAGCTTCTTTTTTGAAAAACATCAAACTTCCGATTACAAAATCAACTTTAAAAGGCGTTTTATTTGAAACATTAATTTTATCTTGAGGAGATTCAACAAACTTTTTTCCTAAAATTTTATATCGAATTCCTTCAAAATATCTGAATGAAATACTTTCTTTTTGATCGGCATCTAAAATCTGAATTCCTGCAACTCCAAAATCATTTTTTGTTTTAGCGAAAGAAATCAAATCATTGAAAACAGGTTCAATAAATAAAGTATCACTATTCAAAAAGCAATAAAAATCACCAGAAGCATGCTGAATTCCTAACATATTTCCACCTCCAAAACCTAAGTTTATTTTACTTCGAACAATTTTAATATTATTAAAACCAACCAACAAACGATCTAAATTTTGATAATCGTCTTTTTGCGAAGCATTGTCAACAATAACAATCTCAAAGTTAGAATTTCGCTCAAACTTAAAAATTGATTGAACGCATTCATAAGTCAATTGAGCTGTATTGTAATTGATAATTATAATCGAAACTTTATTCCTATTCATAGGGTAAAGATAGTATTTTTAGCATAAAATTTTAAACTTATGATTTCCAAAGATATTTTTTTTGATGAAATCTTATAATTCAAATTATATTAGATAAATTTACCTTATAAAAAAATCATATGTTAGATTTGGTATCTGTAATCATTCCGGTTTACAACACAGAAAAATACATTCAAGAAACAATTGAATCTGTTTTAAATCAAACTTATAAAAACATTGAAATAATAGCCGTGAATGATGGTTCAACGGATCAATCTTTAGAAATTTTAGAAAAGTTAAAAAATAAAGCTCTAAATAAAATTATTATTCATAATCAAAAAAATCAAGGTCAGACGAAATCAAGAAATAATGGAGTTGAACTTGCTAATGGAAAATTTTTGTTGTTTTTAGATAGTGATGACAAAATCGATCCGACCTATATTGAAAAATGCGTTAGTTTACTGAACCAAAAAAAAACAATTGATTTAGTTTATACAAAAACGTGCTTTTTTGACCAAAAACAAGGTGAATGGAATTTAGGAAAATTCGAAACAAAACGTTTTTTAAAAGAAAATTGTATTCCTGTAACTGCAATGATTAGAAGAGAGAACTTTTTAAATCTAGGCAAGTTTGATGAAAAACTAACTTTTTTTGAAGATTGGGAATTATGGATTAGATTGGTAAAAAACGGTGGTGAAATTTATCAAATTCCAGAAAATTTATTTTTTTATAGAAAGAGAAAAACTGAGAATTCATTATCAAATAATGCGTATCACAATCTTAAAATGTTAGACGAAAACAAGTTTTGCATATACAATAAACATTATGAATTTTACGTTAGTAATGATTTAGGAATCAGCTTGCTATTTGAAAACCACAGATACAAAGAAAAATATTATAACGTTTGGTATAAAAAAATATTCCGAAAGTTAAAAAACAAATAATCAAATGAACAAAAAACTTTTACTACTATTCATATTTGGAGCTTTAACCCTATTTTCTTGTCGTAACGATTTCGATTTCGAAACCAGTTCAGGTACAGATTTACGTTTTTCGAGAGATACGGTTTATTTAGATACTATTTTCTCAAATATAGGCTCAAGCACATATACATTAAAAGTATACAATACAACAAATAACGATATTAAGATTCCTTCTCTAAAATTAGGAAACGGAGAAAACTCAAATTTTCGTTTGATGGTAGATGGTGTTGCAGGAAAAGTTTTCAATAACGTAGAACTTCTTGCTAAAGATAGTATGTTCATCTTTGTAGAAACAACTGTTGATATTCAATCTTTAACCAATCAAAGAGAGTTTTTATATACCGATCAAATTCAATTTACATCAGGTTCTAATTCTCAAAAAGTTGAGTTAGTAACTTTAGTAAAAGATGCCGTTTTCTTATATCCGCAAAAATTTGCTGATGGAACTAAAGAAACTTTACCTTTTGATGGAGATGAAATTGAAGGTTTCTTTTTGGATGAAAACGACTCGACAAACGGAAATGAATTAATTTGGACAGAAGACAAGCCTTATGTAATTTATGGATATGCAGCCGTTCCTTCAAACAAAACATTAGAAGTTGAAGCAGGAGCACAAATTCATTTCCATGACAATTCTGGTCTTTTAGTTGCAAACAACGGAAACATAAATGCAGTTGGAACCATTCAAAATCCAATTATTTTTCAAGGCGACCGTTTAGAGCCAAGCTTTGAAAATGTTCCTGGTCAATGGGGAAGCATTTGGTTAACGGTTGGAAGTTCTGGAAATTTTGAAAATGCAATTATAAAAAATGCAACAGTCGGACTTCTTATTAATAAAAACCAAGGAACGGTAAACCTACACAACCTACAAGTTTACAATGCAACAGATTTTGGAATTTTAGGACGCGCTGCAACAATTTATGGAACAAATGTGGTAACAAATAATTGTGGTCAAGCGGCTTTAGGTTGTACGTTTGGAGGTGATTATCATTTTATACAATCTACTTTCGGAAATTATTGGAATAAACCTAATCAAACTTCGGTTTTCATTGACAATTATGATGGAACACCAGAATTCGCAATACAACAGGCATTATTTCAAAATTGTATCATTTATGGTTCAAGTAGTGAATCTTTGATTATGAACAAGCAAGGATCTGATAGCAATTTTAATATTAAATTCGAAAATTCATTAATTAAATTTTTAGATTTTTCAAATCAAGTTTTTGGAACTTTTCCTTACGCTTTTGATAATCCAACCTATTTTTCAAATTGTTTAGTTGCGAGAACTTCTCAGCAATATCGTCCTTATTTCAAAAACACGAATAAAAATGAAATGATGATAACTGATAAAGCAACCGATTTAATAGGAATTGGAAATCCTATTTTTGCGCAACAAGTACCATTTGATATTTCTGGAATTAGTCGACTTTCAAGTCCAGATTTAGGAGCTTATCAGAATATTCCAGAAAGTCAATAATAATTTTTTAATTGACTAAAATTAAGTTATTTTTGTAGCTTCAAACAACACAACTAATACATACACAATGATTCATTTCTTCGTGAACCAAAAAGGCACTGTTTACAGTGTTCAAATCGAAAAAGATTTATCTACAGAAGATATCGCAAAGCTAAATTGGCTTTTTGGCAATTCTTCGAAAATTGAACAGACTATTTTAAAAGATTTCTACGTTGGACCACGTGCGGCAATGATTACACCTTGGAGTACAAATGCTGTAGAAATTACTCAGAATATGGGAATTGAAGGAATTATTCGTATTGAAGAATTCGAAAAAGTTTCTGAAGATTTCACTGATTTTGACCCAATGATTTCTCAAAAATTCACTGCATTAACACAAGAAATGTTTACCATTGCAATTAATGTAGAACCTATTTTAGAAATCGAAGATATTGAAGCTTATAACAAACAAGAAGGTTTAGCTTTAAGTGCTGAAGAAGTTGAATACTTAAACAACTTAGCTACAAAATTAGGTCGTAAGTTAACTGATGCAGAAGTTTTTGCTTTCTCGCAAGCCAACTCAGAACACTGCCGTCACAAAATTTTTAACGGAACTTTCGTTATTGATGGTATAGAACAACCTACTTCGTTATTCAAATTAATCAAGAAAACATCAGAAACAAATCCTGGAGGAATCGTTTCTGCATATAAAGATAACGTTGCTTTTGTAAAAGGACCAAAAGCAACACAATTTGCACCGCTTTCTGCTGACAAACCAGATTTTTATGCTGAAAAAGAATTCGAATCGGTTATTTCATTAAAAGCAGAAACACACAACTTCCCTACTACTGTTGAACCATTCAGTGGAGCAGCAACAGGAGCTGGTGGAGAAATTCGTGACCGTTTAGCTGGAGGTCAAGGTTCATTACCTTTAGCAGGAACTGCGATTTATATGACTTCATATTCTCGTTTAAACGAAGAACGTCCATGGGAAAATGCCGTTGCAGCACGCGATTGGTTGTACCAAACACCAATGGATATTTTAATTAAAGCATCTAACGGAGCTTCAGATTTTGGAAATAAATTTGGTCAGCCGTTAATCGTTGGATCGGTTTTAACTTTCGAACACGAAGAAGATGCACGTAAAATTGGTTACGATAAAGTAATTATGCAAGCCGGTGGTATTGGATACGGAAAATTAGACCAAGCAATTAAACACAAACCAGAAGTTGGTGATAAAATTGTGATTTTAGGAGGTGAAAACTATCGTATTGGAATGGGTGGAGCTGCGGTTTCATCTGCTGACACTGGAGCTTTCGGTTCTGGAATTGAATTAAACGCGATTCAACGTTCAAACCCTGAAATGCAAAAACGCGCGGCTAATGCAGTTCGCGGTTTAGTAGAATCTGACAACAACCCAATCGTTTCTATTCACGATCACGGTGCGGGTGGACACTTAAACTGTTTATCTGAATTGGTTGAAGAAACAGGTGGTTTAATTGATTTAGACGCTTTACCTGTTGGAGATCCAACTTTATCTGCTAAAGAAATTATTGGTAACGAATCTCAAGAACGTATGGGATTAGTTATTGGTGAAAAAGATATTGAAACGTTACAAAAAATCGCTGATCGTGAGCGTGCGCCAATGTACACTGTTGGAGACGTAACTGGTGATCACCGTTTTACTTTCGAATCTAAAACAACAGGTGAAAAACCTATGGATTACGCTTTAGAAGACTTTTTTGGATCGTCTCCTAAAACGGTTATGACAGATACGAAAATTGATAGAAATTATGCTGAATTAACATACAGCACAGAAAATATTCCTACGTATTTAAACCAGATGTTACAATTAGAAGCGGTTGCATCTAAAGATTGGTTAACAAATAAAGTAGACCGTTGTGTGGGCGGACGTGTTGCAAAACAGCAATGTGTTGGACCTTTACAATTACCTTTAAACAACGTGGGTGTAATGGCTTTAGATTTTAAATCTACAGAAGGTATTGCAACTACAGTTGGTCACGCTCCTATTGCAGCTTTAGTTGATCCGGTTGCGGGTTCTCGTAATGCCATTGCAGAAGCTTTATCAAACCTTGTTTTTGCTCCAATTAATAACGGTTTAGCTGGTATTTCTTTATCAGCAAACTGGATGTGGGCTTGTAACAACGAAGGTGAAGATGCACGTTTATACGAAGCTGTTAAAGGATGTTCTGACTTTGCAATTGAATTAGGAATCAATATTCCAACAGGAAAAGATTCACTTTCAATGAAACAGAAATATCCAAACGGTGAAAATGTAATTGCTCCTGGAACGGTTATTATTTCGGCAGCTGGAAACTGTACAGATATTAACAAAGTAGTTGAACCCGTTTTAAATAAAGAAGCTGGATCTATTTACTACATTAATTTATCACAAGATACATTTAAATTAGGAGGTTCATCTTTCGCACAAATTTTAAATAAAATTGGAAACGAAGTTCCTACAATTAAAGACGGTGCTTACTTTAAAAAAGCTTTCAATACGATTCAAGGAGCAATCAACAATAATTTAGTTGAGGCGGGTCACGATATCGGATCTGGTGGTTTAGTTACTACTTTATTAGAAATGACTTTTGCTGACGTTAATTTAGGTGCGAACTATGATTTATCTGCTTTTAACGAAGTGGATACGGTTAAAGCTTTATTTAACGAAAATATTGCCGTTGTTTTACAAGCTAAAGAAGATGCTGCATTTGAAAAAGCATTTGCTGAAGCTGGAATTGAAGCTGTAAAAATTGGTACTGCTGTTGCGGGTAACGAAGTTACTTTCAAAAACAACAACGATGTATTTACATTTAATGTAACAGAAACTCGTGATACGTGGTTTAAAACTTCATTCTTATTAGATCAAAAACAATCTAAAAACGGAATGGCGCAAGAGCGTTACAACAACTATAAAAATCAGCCGTTAAACTTTACATTCCCAACGCACTTTACAGGTATTAAACCAGTTCACAACGGAGCAAGACCAAAAGCAGCGATTATTCGTGAAAAAGGTTCGAACTCAGAGCGTGAAATGGCAAATGCGATGTACTTAGCAGGATTTGATGTAAAAGACGTTCATATGACAGATTTAATTTCTGGAAGAGAAACGTTAGAAGACATTCAGTTTATTGGTGCTGTTGGAGGATTCTCTAACTCAGACGTTTTAGGATCTGCTAAAGGATGGGCTGGAGCTTTCTTATATAACGAAAAAGCAAAAGCTGCGTTAGAAAACTTCTACAAACGACCAGATACGATGTCGGTTGGTATTTGTAATGGATGTCAGTTGATGATGGAATTAGAATTAATTAATCCGGAGCATGACGTTCACGGAAAAATGATTCACAATACTTCTGGTAAACACGAATCGAACTTCGTATCAGTGAAAGTTCAAGAAAACAACTCGATCATGTTATCTACATTAGCAGGATCAACATTAGGTGTTTGGATTTCTCACGGAGAAGGAAAATTCAACTTACCAAAAGAAGAAGCTGCTTATAACATTGTTGCAAAATATGCTTACGAGCAATATCCTGCAAACCCAAACGGATCTGATTATAACACAGCTATGATGTGTGATACAACAGGTCGCCATTTGGTTACGATGCCACACATCGAGCGTTCTACTTTCCAATGGAACTGGGCAAACTATCCAAATGGACGTAAAGACGAAGTTTCTCCTTGGCTAGAAGCTTTTGTAAACGCTAGAAAATGGTGTGAAGCAAATAAGAAATAATACAATTTTTATAAACCAAAACTCCATCTTATTTAAGGTGGAGTTTTTTTTATGGAATAATCCGTTATTTATTAGTTAATTCCAAAACCTGACCTTGAAAATCAAATATAAAACCTTACTTTTGCACACTTTACAAGAAATCAAAACATGAAAAGAGTTATAGAATACAGAAAACTTATTGGAGTTGACAAAGACGTTACTTTAAAAGAGTTGAAAAACATTTACAGAAACACTATGAAGGATGCACATCCGGATAAATTTGTTGACAACGAAGCTGGTAGAATCGAGGCTGAAGAAAACAGTAAAACGGTAATCGAGGCTTATCATTTTTTGGTTAGTATCAATAACGAAACGCACGAAAAAAACAAAGAAGCCTACGCTGAAACCATTGCAACTTCGAACATTTTAGATTTTCAATTTGAAAAACAAGTCTTAATCATCGAACATTTAAACGGTGAGAAATACGAATACATTGGAGTTCCTAGAAACACGTATATCAAAATGGTTAATGCTGATTCGTACAATCGTTTTGCTAAAAGACATATTTACGGTAACTTTATTTTCCGCAAAGCTGGGAAAGCTACAGAAGAATAATATAGAAATCTCTAATTTTTTAGAGATTTTTTTTTATAGCGTTCCGTTTACAAAAACTCCCGACGTCGTTTTCTAAACGTCGGGCTTTACGTTTCAATCTTTTTTCACTTCGTTTCAAAAAGGATTTCATCTTCAATCCCTAACGCAAGTTCTAATCACAATCAAATTTTAAAATTAAATTCGCTTTAAATAGATAAAAAAGTAATAATTTTAAAAAAAAAATAAAAAATGAATCCTTCCAAGAGCAATTGGATAACCAAATATTTTTCTGAAACCGTAACATCATTTCAAAACGAAGTTGATGAAATCGAACTGTACAAAAAAATCAGAAAATCAGGTTTCATTTACGGCTATACAACTTCAGTTCCATTTAAGGAAATACCTCAAGAAAAATGGACCAACGAAGAAATGACCAAAATAGTTCTGATTCATAGTTTATTCAAAACCTATGTCTCGACAACACAATCAACAGATATCGATTTGTTTTTTAAAAAAGTAAAAGCTTTTTATGATGTCATTTCTACCTATAAAGCGAATTTGTTTTTTTCATACATACTACCATCATCAAACGGAATCAAACAATCGTTAGAGAAAATCATTGACCAACGCGTTCAAAATGCTTCAAATATTGTTGAAAAATCATTTTCGCATAGTTTAACCAATGCTTTACTTTTTATAGATATTGTAAGTTTTAAACGCTATTTACATAACGAAACCGAAGTTTTAGATTTCTTCAAACATTTAGAAAAAACGCTTTTAAATTTGGTTTACTTGGCTTACAACGAAAAATCTGTTAAAACCAAATATGACGAAATCATCCAAAGAATATTTGAAAATTCATTACGCTTTTCTGCGAAAGATTTAGCAACAAAATCTTTTGATGAAATTGATTTTAATGTTTTCATAACCTACTTCGGAAGAAACTACATTTTAGACATCACAAATATGGTGATGTGGCGCGATGAAATTTTAGAAGAAAACGAACTTGAATTCCTAAAACAAGTCGGAAAAAAATTATACTTAACAAATGAAGATATTATTGAAAGTAATTGTGCAATCAAACATTTTATAGAAACTAATAAACACGAAATTCCGTATTTTCAATTTGCACATCCTGTTAAGAAATTTTATAAACACACTTCTTCATCCATTTTATTGTTGCTAGAACGAAACAAAAATATTCTAGCTAAAGAATTGAAAAACAACAAAGAATTGGTTTATTTATTAGCCAAATCAACGCATAAAAATTTAGACGAAAAAGAAAGAAAACACATCAAAAAGCAATTGATTGAATTGTGCAAAACCATTCCATCATTGACTATATTTGTTTTACCAGGCGGAAGTTTATTATTACCGATTTTAATAAAGTTAATTCCGCAAATTTTACCTTCAACTTTCAACGAAAACTTAGAAGAATAAAAAAACCTTCCGCAAATTATTGGGAAGGTTTCTCTTTATATATTGAATCGATTAATCGTTCATCATTTTCAAAAATTCTTCATTTGAAGAAGATTTCTTGATTTTATCGAAAATAAGATTTGTAGCTTCAACTGCATTCATATCGGCTAAATGTCTGCGAACAATCCACATTTTATTTAATATTTCAGGACTTTGAAGTAAATCATCACGTCTTGTACTAGAAGAAGTTAAATCAACTGCTGGGAAAATTCTACGATTTGCAATTTTTCTATCCAATTGTAACTCCATATTACCTGTACCTTTAAATTCTTCAAAGATTACCTCATCCATTTTAGAACCAGTTTCGGTTAACGCCGTAGCGATAATACTCAACGAACCTCCGTTTTCAATGTTACGAGCTGCACCAAAGAAACGTTTCGGTTTTTGTAATGCATTTGCATCAACTCCACCCGATAAAACTTTACCTGAAGCAGGCTGAACCGTATTGTATGCACGAGCCAAACGCGTAATCGAATCTAAAAGAATCACTACATCGTGTCCGCATTCAACCAAACGTTTTGCTTTTTCTAAAACAATATTTGCAAGTTTTACGTGTTTTTCTGCTGGTTCATCGAAAGTAGAAGCAACAACTTCTCCACGAACACTACGTTGCATATCCGTAACTTCTTCTGGACGTTCGTCAATCAAAAGAACAATCAAATAAACTTCAGGATGATTTCTTGCGATTGTATTTGCAATTTCTTTTAGCAGCATTGTTTTACCCGTTTTTGGCTGAGCAACAATCATTCCACGTTGACCTTTACCAATCGGAGCAAACAAATCAATAATACGAGTTGATAACGTACTATTTGAGTCAGATAAATTAAATTTTTCGTTAGGAAATAATGGCGTTAAATGCTCAAATGAAGTTCTATCTCGAACTTCTTCTGGATTATGTCCATTAATTTTTGTCACGCGAACCAAAGGAAAAAACTTCTCTCCTTCTTTTGGTGGACGAACCACTCCACGAACCGTATCTCCTGTTTTTAATCCAAAAAGACGAACCTGAGATTGTGATAAATAAATATCATCTGGCGAAGAAAAATATCCATAATCCGAAGAACGTAAGAAACCATAACCGTCCGGCATCATTTCTAGAACTCCTTCACTTTCAATAATACCATCAAATTCATAATCAGCTTCCCTGAAATTAGGTTTGCGATTATTGTTGTTGTTATTATTTTTATTTTTTTGATTTGGATTGTTTTGATTCGCTTTGTTGTTGTTATGTTGATTAGGATGAACTGGTTTTTCAGTTTCTGTTACAACATTTTCTTCAACTTCTTTAGTTTCTGTAGGATTTGAAACCGAATCGTTGTTTGTATTTTTTGTAGGAATCGAATGTGTACGTTGTTGTTTATTCGAATTTCTATCTTTTGTATTTGTACGCTCGTTTGTATTGCGATTTGTAGGCTTTGCTTTAACGCTAACTTCCTTTCTAGGGCTTTCAGTAACAACTTCTTTTAGAGATTCTCGCTCCGGAGCTACTTCTTGAATTACTTCTGGTGTTGTTTCTTGAATAACCTCTGTTTTGATTTGTTCTTCTACAGGAGTTTCTTTAATTTCAGGTTGAAGATTTTCTGTATTCTCAGCTATTTCAGGATTTACAATTCGCTTGCGTTTAGGTTTGTTGTCCGTACTTTTAACATCTTGACGAGGTTTAGATATTTTTTCAGGCTTAGTTTCTTTTTGAATTTGAGCTTCTTGAAATTCTATAATATTCGTTATAAGAACATCTTTTTTCATAGCACGATATTTTTTAATATCAACTTGCTTTGCGATTTCTTGTAGCTCTGTAAGCTTCATATCTTTTAATAAAGAGATGTCAAACATATAAGTATTGATGTTTAATTAAATGTAAAGATTTTTTAATAAGAAGTGTGTGATTTTTAAAAATCTGAATCGTCGCACAATGAAGTAGTTACAACAATACTATGCAATATTACGATTTTTTTTTAATAAACAATAGTTATTTTAAAAAAAGAAAATGTAAATTTGTCTCAAACCTATTCATAATGATTCAAAGAATACAATCTATTTACCTTTTTTTAACATTTGTTGTTTCAGGAATTTTAAGCTTGTTTATTCCTTTATGGAAAAATGTACAAGGAGCTGATTTTTATGCAGGACAAAACACAATGTTCGTGATTGGTTTTGGATTAAGTGCTGCTTTAGCCATCATTTCTTTATTAGGTTACAAAAAAAGACAAACTCAATTTGTATATAACAGATTGAACATGATATTGAACTTTATATTACTAGGATTATTTGTGTATCAATCTCTAAATTTATCTGGAGAAGCTTCGGTTTCAGAGAAAGGTATTGGGATGTTTCTTCCTGTTGTTTCTATCATTTTATTAGCACTAGCTAATAAAGCCATCAAAAAGGACGAAGATCTTGTAAAATCTGCAGATCGTATACGATAAACCTGTCATCTTAGTTTATTAGTGCGTTAAAAAATCCAATCTTTTCAGATTGGATTTTTTTATTTAATTTTTTTCCAAATTTCTAATTTATCATTATAATTCATCGATGCATATAAACCACTCGTTGACGGCATAATTAAAATTTCTTTGCCAAAATTATTACCTACATATTTCTTATAATAATTATAAGCATTCTTACTCGAAAAAACAATCTTAATTAAATTCGGATAATTAGCAAATAGCTTTTCAAAATCATTAGCTTCTGGATGCATAATATTAGAATCTAAACTTCCTTTGCGTTCGCATGATTGAAAAATATCCCAAAGCGCAACTTTATTTTCCTTTAAAAACAAAAGTCTTTCTGAATAAACCGATTCGTATTCTGTTTCATAAACATCATAAATCAATTTCCAAAACTGATTTTGTTTATTTCCGTAATATTCCATTCTATCTAAAGACTTTTCACTTGGAAACGTTCCTAAAATAATAATTTCCGATTCTGAATCAATAAATGGTAAAAAAGCTGTCTTAATCATAACATTCCAAATTCTTTCCTATTTCCGAAAATACATTTGTTCCAAAATTAAAACAAATGAAACTTTTATTTACAACACTTCTAGCATTAACCTTAGTAAATTTCACTAACGCCCAAGAAATAGAATTAAAACCAAATGATTCTTTAAAAAATCTCACAAAAGTAAAACACGCCGAACCATTATTCATTGATTTAATGCGAGATTTAGGCGCAAGAAAAGGTGAAGCTGAAATTAATCTCGGATATGGAATTTCAAATTATAAAAATAAAAAAGAACAAAACGCATTTATTGAATATGAATGGGCTGTAGCAGATAGATTGGGACTTGAAGTAGAAATTCCATTGAGCTTTACTAAAAATAATTTAGGACAAAACTTTAATAAAATCGACGGAATTAAATTAGCTACACAATATACTTTTTTAGTCAACGAAAAACATCAAACTTCACTTGCGATTGGCTATATGCATGAAATGGAATTTGTAAATACCAATCAATTCAAAAAAGAATCAACTTTATTTAAAGGATTCTTAGCAACTCCATTTTTCATTGCTGCAAAAAATTTCAATCAATTTAGCAGCTTAATATATACAGGCCCCAAATTTGAATATAACTTTAAAGAAAAACACACACAAACCAATTGGCAATTAAATGCGAGTGTACATTATATGGTTCCAAATTCGAGCCATTTTATAGGAATTGAAAATAATTTACGTCTAGAAAAAGGTTCTATTGAATATATTATGAGACCACAAATAAAGGTGGGTATTTTACACAATTTGGCCATCGGAATTGTTTCAGGAATTCCGATTAAATCAAAAGAATTTGACTTAGATTTTATGACACGAATTATTTGGGAACCAAATTTTTAAAACCAAAACCTCCAATCTTTTCAGATTGGAGGCTTTTTTAATCTATATAATAATACAACACACGAACCCCACCACTTCCTAAATTTCCAAATTGTATTATTTCTGGATAGTGATTTGAACGAACTTGATATTGTAAGTTTGCTAACGAAATGGATTCTTCGTTCATATTTTTTAAATTACTTAAGAATGTACAATGTGTATTTATATACAGATTATTTTTAAAATAACCATTTATAATTCTTTCCAATCCATTGTATTCACTTGATAAATTATTAATTTGTGCATTAAACACTGGAAGATATTGTAATTTAACATCACTCGGTAATAGATTTCGTTCCGGATTGAAAACATTCTTTGGCGAACTAAATGTATTTCCTAAATAATTTGTTATATTAAATTGATTGGTTTGCATTTGACTCAAAACAACATCTTCAATACCTAAAACATATTCTAAATTTTCATTATAAATAGTTTCGTTATTTGCTTCAATCGTTAACAAAACACTTTGCAAACGATCTACATCATTATAATCATAATCAAAAATAAATTTAAAATCGGTATCAAAATCATAAAATGCATCAAAAATAATAGTTCTCTTATCCACAAAACCATTTGAAACATAAGTAAAATAATGTTTAGCTTCAAATAAAGTTGGCGCAACAGGTGTTGTCAAAACTTGATTCCGATAAGACGCTCCTGGTAAGTTCGGATGAAAACTAGTATTTTCATAGTAATACATTTTCATCGAATCCAACTTCACATTTGTATTTGTTGGAGCTGACAAATTGTTTCCAACTCCCATAACTTGTGTGTTATCTATATTTGGAAAACTCGAACCATCAATCACAATTGGTTTATCGTCATTACTATCTGAACATCCGATTAAAGCAACAGACAAAATTGCTAATGGTAAAATATATTTTTTCATAAGTCATTGGTTTTAAATAATGTGAATATACAAAAAACCTCAAACAATTACGTTTGAGGTTTTACAACTATGAAAAAAAAAAAATTATTTTACTTCTTCGTACTCTACATCTTGAGTTGCATCACCAGCTTCTCCACCTTGATTTGGTTGTGCTTGTTGCGCTCCTGCCTGATCTTGTGCTTTGTACATTTCTTCTGAAGCTGATTTCCAAGCTTCATTAATTTTATCTAAAGCTGGTTGAATTGTAGCGATATCTTTAGCTTCAAAAGCAACTTTTAATTCTGCTAAAGCAGCTTCGATATTTGATTTATTACCTGCAGATAATTTATCTCCGTACTCAGCTAATTGTTTTTCCGTTTGGAAAATCATTCCGTCTGCTTCATTGATTTTTTCAGCAGTTTCTTTAGCTTTTTGATCTGCTTCAGCATTAGCCGCAGCTTCTTGTCTCATTTTTTCGATTTCTTCTTGAGTTAATCCTGAAGAAGCTTCGATACGAATATCGTGAGATTTTCCTGTTCCTTTGTCTGTAGCAGAAACTTTGATGATACCATTAGCATCAATATCAAAAGTAACTTCAATTTGAGGAACACCTCTTTGTGCTGGTGGTAACCCATCTAAATGGAAACGACCAATTGTTTTGTTATCATTTGCCATCGGACGCTCACCTTGAAGAACGTGAATTTCTACTGATGGTTGGCTATCTACAGCTGTAGAGAAAACTTGTGATTTTTTTGTAGGAATTGTAGTATTCGACTCGATTAATTTAGTGAATACACCACCCATTGTTTCAATACCTAAAGAAAGTGGTGTAACGTCTAATAATAATACGTCTTTCACATCTCCTGATAATACTCCACCTTGAATAGCTGCTCCAACTGCAACAACCTCATCAGGATTAACTCCTTTAGACGGTTTTTTACCGAAGAATTGCTCAACTTTTTCTTGAATTACAGGAATACGAGTTGACCCACCTACTAAGATTACCTCATCGATATCAGATTTAGATAAACCTGCATCTTTTAAAGCTTTCTCACAAGGTAACATTGATCTTCTTACTAAATCATCAGCTAATTGCTCAAATTTAGCACGAGTTAAAGACTGAACTAAGTGTTTTGGTCCTGAAGCCGTAGCTGTAATATATGGTAAATTGATTTCTGTTTGTGTAGAAGCAGATAATTCAATCTTAGCTTTTTCAGCAGCTTCTTTCAAACGTTGTAAAGCCATTGGATCTTTACGTAAATCAACACCTTCTGCAGCATTAAATTCATTAGCTAACCAGTCAATAATTACTTGGTCAAAATCATCTCCACCTAAGTGAGTATCTCCGTTTGTAGATAATACTTCAAAAACTCCGTCTCCTAATTCTAAGATTGAGATATCAAAAGTACCTCCTCCTAAATCGTAAACAGCAATCTTTTGGTCTTTACCCATTTTATCTAAACCGTAAGCTAAAGCTGCAGCTGTTGGCTCGTTGATGATACGACGAACTTTTAAACCTGCAATTTCTCCAGCTTCTTTTGTAGCTTGACGTTGTGCATCATTAAAATATGCAGGAACTGTAATAACCGCTTCAGTAACTGTTTGGCCTAAATAGTCTTCAGCCGTTTTTTTCATTTTTTGAAGTGTCATTGCAGACAATTCTTGAGCTGTATATAAACGCCCGTCAATATCTACACGAGGTGTATCATTATCTCCTTTTACTACAGTATAAGGTACATTTTTTAACTCACTTACAACCTCTGTGTATTTTTCTCCCATAAAACGTTTTATAGAAGCAATAGTTTTTGTTGGATTTGTAACTGCTTGACGTTTTGCTGGATCTCCAACTTTAATCTCCCCACCTTCTACGAAAGCAATTACAGATGGAGTTGTTCTTTTTCCTTCTGCATTAGGAATAACTACTGGCTCATTTCCTTCCATTACAGAAACACAAGAGTTCGTTGTACCTAAATCAATTCCAATTATTTTACTCATCTTTATATTTATTAATTTTTTGTTACTAATTTATTTAATCGTGAATCAATCACATTTGCTATTAGTCAATGATTGTGCCATTACGAAAACTACTATAATTTGTCATATATTCTTCAAAAAACTAATTTTAAAATGCCAATATGACAGATATATAGATTAAATCTCAACAAACTCCAATTTCCAAAAACAAACAAATTGTCAGTCAGAAAAAACACAAATTAAAAAATTAGGTGTTGCAACTGATAAATATTTAATTATCTTCGTTTTTTTATAGTTAGATTATTAAATATGGAATGTATTTCTGTTTTCGATATGTTGAAGATTGGTGTTGGACCATCAAGTTCTCACACATTAGGACCTTGGCGAGCTGCCGAACAATTTCTTAAAGAATTGAAAGATGCCGAATTATTTAATGACGTAACCAAAGTTACCATTGATTTATACGGCTCGTTATCATTAACCGGAATTGGTCACGCTACTGATTTGGCTGTTATGTTAGGTTTGAGTGGTGCGGATCCTGAGTATGTCCCTGTAGATGAAATCAGTGGAATTATCGACACGATAAAATCTACAAACACATTGATTCTTGCTGGACTTAAAGCAATTCCGTTCAGTCCAAGTAACGATATTATTTTTAATAAAAATTTCCTTCCGTTTCATGCAAATGGTTTAAAATTTACAGCATATTTAAATAACGAATTATTTGAATCTACTTTTTATTCGATTGGTGGAGGATTTGTTGTTAAAGAAGAAACTTCTGAAAATAAAGAAAATGACGAAATTAAAGCAACGTTCCCATTTCCGATTGACAAAGCAACTGAATTACTAGAATTTTGTATTCAAGAAAATAAATCGATTTCAGAAATTGTTCACGAAAATGAAAAATCGTTACGTACAGAAGAAGAAATAGATCTCGAATTACTTCGTATTTGGAATACTATGATAGAATGCATTTACATTGGTTGCCATACATCAGGAACTTTACCTGGAGGATTAAATGTAAGACGCCGAGCTTTTGATATGCACGAAAAATTGAAGGGAGATTTACCTTATTCAAATCCGCAAGAATGGCTTCAAACGATTCGTAAAACCAAAGTTTATTTCCGTCAGATTTTAAAATGGGTTAGCTGTTTTGCTTTAGCAGTAAACGAAGTAAACGCAGCTTTAGGACGCGTTGTTACAGCTCCAACCAATGGAAGTGCTGGAGTTATCCCTGCTGTTTTAATGTACTATTTAGTTATTGAAAACCACAAAGCATCTGAAAAAGAAATCAAACAATTTTTAATGGTTGCCGGTGAAATTGGAAGTATCTTTAAAAAAGGAGCTACAATATCTGCTGCGATGGGTGGCTGCCAAGCTGAAATTGGCGTTTCATCTGCTATGGCCGCGGCGGCACTTTGCGAAGTGATGGGCGGAACACCAGAACAAGTTTTAATGGCTGCCGAAATTGCGATGGAACATCATTTAGGATTAACTTGTGACCCAATTGGAGGTTTGGTTCAAATTCCGTGTATTGAGCGCAATACTATGGGAGCAATTAAAGCGATTAACGCTGCAGAATTAGCTTTAGATACCGATCCTAAAAATGCCAAAGTTCCGTTAGATAAAGTGGTAAACACCATGTGGCAAACAGCTAAAGACATGAATAATAAATACAAAGAAACTTCAGAAGGTGGTTTGGCTGTTGCCGTTAACCTTGCCGATTGCTAATCTTCAAACTCATACAAAAACAAAAAACACATAAACAGGATTTGTTTATGTGTTTTTTATGTGTTTTTATATAACAACTTTATTTCTTAATAATCTTCTGAGAAAAATTTCCTTGAGTTGTTTGAATATTCAATAAATAAATCCCTGGTGAAAAATCCTCAATATTTAAAACGACATTCTTTTCAAAAGTTTTTATTTTTTTTCCATCGATTGAAAAGAATGAAATTTCAATAATTTGAATTTCAGCTTCATCAAATTCTAAATTTATAACATCTATTACAGGATTCGGATAAACCTTAAAATTAACTTTATTATAATCTAAATTAGATAAAGTACAATTTTCAGAAAATGAATAATTAAATAAGTCCGAAGTATTTGAACTTGGTCCTCCAATTAGCCAGTTCTCATAAATTCCTTCACCGTCATTAGCTTGTTGCTCATTATCTACTTCTATACAAATGGAAATATTATTCGTAAGAGGAAAAAGCCAATCCATTCCCTTTTCTAAAACAAGGTTTGATTGTGTATTATTTTTAAGGTTAATGTAAAAAATATGATTATTATATAAATTTATTGAATTAATCAACGGATTATTACTTAAATCTAAAAACGTAAAAGAGTTACCAAAAGTATCTAAACCATAATTTCTTAAATTTACAGTTTGAAGCAAAACATTCGAAGACAAATCAACACTTTGTAAATAGCAATTGATTAATGATAAATGCTGTAAATTGATTAAAGAACTAAGATTAATTCCCGATGTAGATAAATTAGCACCGTCAATAGATAATGTTTGTAAATTTACAAAAGCTTCCAAGCCAGTTAAATTATTTATATAGAAAACTGGCCCAGAATTTAAGTTTAATATGAGTTCTGTTACAGCCAATGCATCAGAAGTTAGTATTTGACCGTTTACCAAACCATCACTATCGATACCTTGGTTAACCAACATTTGTTCAAAAAATTGATTTGTTATGGCTGTAGTTTGTGCTTTTACTTGAGAGAAAATAGTAAAAGCTAAAAGTAAAATGATATTTTTCATGTTTAATCCTTTATTAAATTCTTACTATCTATAATAATATCGTCTTTTACTAATACTATTTTATAATTACCAGAAATAATATTTTGAAAAGATAAATTAATACTTAAAATATTTACGGGTAAAACATAATTTGAAATTGATAAATTACCAATGTTTACAAGCATTAAATACATATTATCAGTAGTTTTTTGGCTAAACTCAATTATAGTTTCATCTTGTATCGGATTAGGATAAACAGATTTAATTTTGATTTCATTAAATTCATTTTTAATTTCTACATAATCCTTAAAGCCATCACTCGCAATAACTTCAAGTAATAAATCACTATTAATTTCCTGAAAGTTTAAGTATTGTCCTGAATGTAATAAATTACCCCGAGTGTCATACCAATTATAAACCGCTGATTCATTTATCGAAATTGCTGATATAATATTTTCATTTTTCATAGTTTCAGCTCTAAATAAATTTCTAGTTTTTTTAGATATGTTATATTTTTCTCCTCCAATAACATTTTTTTTATCATCTAGCTGAATCACATGAAAATTAAATTCTGTTTTAGAAGTCGAATTTTGAGTTAAAAAATTTATACCCACATTTAAAACACCAAATTTTTTCGCTGGAAAACTATTAATAATTATTTCTGAATTTTCAAAAACTATTATTTCATTATTAACTCTACGAATATTGGTTCCTGAAAAATTACTATTCTGCCACAAATCGAATAAATATGAATCTAATTTAACCCTTATTTCAGCTTCATCAAAAATAGAAGAATTTAATTCTTTATTATCTTTAACAAACTTTAATATGACTTTTTCAGTTGTATTATCAAAATTTCCCACTAAAATGGAACCTGTTTGGTTATTAAGATTATTTTCTAATAATGTAATATTTTTAAGTGCAATATTATTACTATTTCTAAATAAATAAGAAAAGCCATCTGATATTGGTAAGCTTTCAATTTCAGAAGGTGAATTAATTTTAGCTAAAAGGCAATAATGCCAAGGCTCATTACCAAAATCATTAGTTAATAGCTCAGGTGCTTGCCAAGCAAATTTTAAAATTCTCGTTTCATAACCATCCATTAAAGGTATTTCAAATTCATCAACCAAACCACCAAGTTGTTGTGTTGAGGTATTAAATTGACCTTCCCAAATTTGCAGAGGTAAATTTGTTCCAGCCTTAGACCAATGCAGTTTTAAAGTTTCAATACCTAAAGTAGTTTCGCAACTTTTATTAGTAATTCTAACATATACATAGTTAATTGTATTTGAAATAGGATTCTGATGTTCTAATCCATCATCATCTGAATTTCGTACCCAAATATCAGGACTAACCCAAAGATATTCTGAGTTAACATCTGGTTCGATTCCAAAATCATTTTCAGTATTTCTTAACATTAAATCTAAACCATTATAATCATAGTTCCACATTTCATAATAATTAGCTAAATAATTATGCATATATTCTTTTTGACCTTCTGTAAACATATTGGCACATTTAAGACTATAATTCATAATGTTATCAACATCTTCTTGAGTAACATTTATAATTTCTCCATAACAATTAACCATAGGAGCATTGTTATATTGACAAGTTACAATATTAACATTTATATCATCTAGAACACGAATAGCGTTGGTATCTTCAATCCCATCACCCGCATAATTTGCATTATATAAAGGGTCTGACGGGTTTCTAGTTACTCTTTCACAACCACTAGAAGCATTATGACCATCAAACGCATGCTTCAAACCAAAACAATGACCTATTTCGTGATCAAATGTAACATCTTCTGGATATACATTAATTGTGTGGTCTGTAATTATAGCAACTGCTCCTCCAGCAGCACCCTGAATCTCACAAATAAGACCATTATCCGTGGTAGTACAAATTTCATCAACAATATATACATTTAGTGCTTCACTATCATGATTACCGAGTTGCCATAAAAGATTACTAACTAAACCTAGATTTGAACCTGATAAAGCAAAACTTGAGTTTAAAGTTCTAATATCTTTTAACGTAAAACAAATATCATAAGGGTTGAATCTTTGATTTAATTGTTTTATAATTTCAGTTCCTCGTTTGTATGTAATTTTTGCTTTTTCAGGAAAATGTGTAGGTAAATAACCATCATCATCAGTCACTTGCCAAAAAACAACATTAACTACAAACGACTCGGGTACTTCAAAATCAGGATCTTCATATGGATTCTTTGATAATTTTAAATTTTATGTTTCAAAAAATAAATTCCCGCAAAAAAAATGATTATTTGACTGGGAAAATACAAAACTTACATTTAAAAATAGCAAACAAGTAAAAAAAATATTTTTTTTCATAATATAAATAAATTAGTTATCATAAAATTAACAAAAAAAATAAATAAAAACAAATAAAACAACTTGATACATATTCGTAGTTGGAATTTAAGCTTAACTGATAAATTAAAAGTAAGAATAAAAAAACAATTATCATTTAAAATAATTAACTTAGCCATTCGTTTTTAAATTTAAAGATAAAATGTCTGTTGCAAAAAAGGATTACAAAAGAGTGACAACTAAGTCACTTATTGATATGAAAGCAAACGGAGAGAAAATCTCTATGTTAACTGCTTACGATTATACTATGGCTAAAATTGTTGATTCTGCTGGAGTTGATGTTATTTTAGTTGGAGATTCGGCAAGTAATGTAATGGCTGGTCATGAAACCACTTTACCAATCACTTTAGACCAAATGATTTACCATGCATCATGTGTGGTTCGTGGTGTTGAACGTGCTTTGGTTGTAGTTGATTTACCTTTCGGAACGTATCAATCTGATTCTAAAAAAGCATTAGAATCTGCCATTCGTGTAATGAAAGAAAGTGGAGCTCACGCTTTAAAATTGGAAGGTGGTAAAGAAATTAAAGACGGAATAAAAAAGATTTTGGGAGCCGGAGTTCCAGTTATGGGACATTTAGGTTTAACACCGCAATCTATTTATAAATTTGGAACTTATACGGTTCGTGCAAAAGAAGAAGAAGAAGCAACTAAATTAATTGAAGATGCTAAAATGCTTGAGAAAATTGGTTGTTTTGCTATTGTTTTAGAAAAAATTCCTGCAAAATTAGCTGCACAAGTTGCCGAAGCTGTTTCCATTCCGATTATAGGAATTGGAGCTGGTTCTGGAGTTGATGGCCAAGTTCTGGTTGTTCATGATATGATTGGAATGACGCATGAATTTAGTCCGAAATTTTTAAGAAGATATATGAATTTATATGAAGATATGACTAAAGCTATTGGTCAATATGTAGAAGATGTAAAATCTAAAGACTTCCCGAACGAAAAAGAACAATATTAATTGTATTTTTGCATAAATTAAAAACCATCATTCGTGATGGTTTTTTTATAGAAATCAAGTAATGAAAATACTTTCAACCAAAGATAATTTACAAGTTATTTACGAAGATAATCACATCATTGTGGTGAATAAACGTGTAGGCGATATTGTCCAAGGCGATCAAACAGGTGATAAACCTTTGAGTGAAATTGTAAAAGAATTTATAAAAATAAAATATAACAAACCTGGTGCGGTTTATTTAGGCGTGGTACATCGTTTAGACCGTCCAACTTCTGGCTTGGTTTTATTTGCAAAAACCTCAAAAGCTTTAACTCGTTTAAACGAAGCTTTTAAAAATCGAGAAACTCAAAAAACATATTGGGCAGTCATTAAAGGAACTCCACCAAAAATAACGGATACTTTAGTACATTATTTGGTTCGAAATCCTAAAAATAACACTTCAAAAGCACATACAAAAGAAGTAAAAGAAAGTAAGAAATCAAGTTTAACTTATACGCTTTTTTGCAAATTAAAAAATTATGCGGCTTTAGAAATCGATTTACATACCGGTCGTCATCATCAAATTAGAAGTCAACTTACAGCAATTGGCTGTCCGATTAAAGGCGACTTAAAATATGGTTTTGACCGTAGTAATCCAGACGGAGGAATTCACCTTCATGCTAGAAAATTAACCTTAGAGCATCCGGTTACTAAAGAAAAAATGACTTTTGTTGCTCCTACTCCAAACGAAGTAATTTGGAATGAAATTTCGAAATAAAACAAAAACTCCGAATTTTATAATCGGAGTTTTTGTTTTATTTTTTTAGAATAAATGAAAAGTTGTTGTAATTTGATAAAGTTGTCCTTCATACATTTCTTCTTCAACAATTGACAAAGTTAATTCGCCATTATTAATTGAGTATTCAAATGTTTGAGGTTCATTTTCTATAACAATAGTAATATCAGAACCAGAAACAGAATAAGTTCCAGTTGCTTGATTAACTTGTCCACTAGCAATTTGCTTTTGGTAAAAATTAGCAATATTTCCTTGTAAAAATTCGAAATACATTTCCACTTCATTCGTAATATCAACTCCTTTTTGATCTTGAACCACAGCACCATCAATAGATATTTTAACATCCACTTTTTCTACGGTCCATTTTCCTAAAAGTGGATCTTGCTGTACTTGTTCAGAAGTATTATCATCACTTGAACAAGAAGTGAAAACAGAAGATGTGGCAATTAAAGCTAGAATACTTAAAGATGTAAAAATTTTATTCATTGGTTATATATTTAAATTATTTTACACAAAAATATAATGTTAACCGAATAAAAAATTGTACAATTGGGACAACCGTAAAAAATTAACTAGAAACATATTTCAAACCAACGATTGATGCAATTAAAGTTGTAATAAAAAAGATTCGTAAAAAACTTGCTGGTTCTTTGAAAACAAATATTCCAACTAAAACCGTTCCTACTGCTCCAATTCCAGTCCAAATGGCGTAAGCAGTTCCAATCGGTAAAGTTTGCGTAGCTTTAATTAAAAGTCCCATACTAATAAATAGAGCAACTAAAAATCCAGCATACCAAAAGTACATTTCGTTTCCGTTTGTTTCCTTCGCTTTTCCTAAACAAAAGGCAAAAGCTACTTCAAATAATCCTGCGATAATTAAAATAATCCAATTCATTATTAAATATTTTTGACAAATTTCGGAAGATCAAACGACAAAAAATTTAACAAATGATAAAAACGCCTATTCTTTTTCGGCTCGAATTCTACTTAAACTCACTTGGGTTATTCCTAAATAAGATGCAATATATCCAAGTTGCACACGCTGAAATAAATTTGGATTTTGTTTTAGTAGCTCGTGATAGCGTTCTTTGGCAGTTTTGAATTGATGCGAAATCAATCGCTCTTCGGTGAAAATCAATTCTTGTTCTGCGAATTTTCTTCCCCAATTGGCAATATGAATATCTTCATCAAAAAGATTACGTAATTGCTGTGTGTTTATTTTGTAAAACTCGCCATCTTCTAAAAGTTCAATATCTTCATAACCTGGTAAATTTGAAACATAACTTCGCATTGAAATCACAACGAAACCTTCAGAACCAAACCAAAAAGTAACATCATTATTTGGAGTTTGAGTAAATGCACGAACCATTCCTTTCTTAATAAAATAAATATCGTTTTCCACACGATTTGCTCTTAAAAGTAAATGTCCTTTTGGAAAATGGACTTCTTCGATAAAACCTAAAAGTTTGCTTTTTGAGGATTGTGGTAATTTATAAATCGAATCTAATATGGATTGAATGCGCATTGTTTTTTTATAAAAATAGAATATTTTTTAGATTTCAGCTAATTGTTTTAGTTTTTGATTCATTAAAATAAAACCTTTTTCAGTCGATTTCAAATTTATAAACGGAACTAAAATTCCACTAAATTTTTCTGAATGTATAAAAGTTGTACTACCATCAGGATTAGCAATTAATTCAAAAATATGTTCGCCATCAAAAAGACCAGAAACCAATAATTTTCCTTTCCACGAAAATTTTTTGTTTTGAATTTGGTCAAGGATTATTGGATTAAACTGTATTTTATTTCCGTTTGGTGGCTGAATTTCAATTTCTAGTTTAGAAGAATCTGATTTACTTTTTTGAATATATTTTATAAACGGATTCCAATTTGGATAATTATCAAAATCCATTAAAATCTGCCAAACTTTCTCCGAACTTGCATTTATAAGAATTTCTGTTTTTATCTGTTTCATAATATTTAATTATTTGAAACAAAATTAGGTTTAGAAACAGAAAACGCTCTTGACATAAATCAAGAAATTATAAAATGTGTTTTTTTCGAATTCTACTAAAAGTTTCGGGAGTCATTCCTAGCATTGATGCAATATATTGAAGCGGAACTAAATTAAACAATTCTTTATTTTGCGAAAAAAAGAAATGATATCGTTCTTCTGCTGTCATCGATAAATGACTAAATATTCTGTCTTCTAAAGTTGTGAAACAATTAACCAAAAACTTCTTTTCAAGTTCATTCCAAATTGGCAATAATTGCGAGATTTTATTGTAATCAGATTTATTTATAGAAAAAATCTCTAAATCTGTTAGAGTTTGAAAATTCCAACGGGCAGGTTTTTCTGAAATAAAACTACTTAAATCAGTAACAAAATAACTTGGAGTTGCAATCCATTGTGTAATTCCTTTCTTTTCTGAATAAACAAAAACACGCAATAAACCCGATTTGATAAAAAACATTTCGGCACAACGTTCACCAGTTTTCAAAAGAAAATCATCCTTTTTAAAACTCTTTAGATGAAATAATGAACGAATTTCATTTAAATCCTCAGATTCAATTATTCCTAATTGTGTTTTAATAGCTTGTTCAAGTTCGTTCATTTATTTTCATTTTTGATTTAACAAAAAAACGTTCATCAATGAGATAAACGTTTGTGTACAAAATAAAACAATAATTAATTATAAAACTATGCTACGATATATTTTTCAAATATCTTTCTAGCTTTCTTTTCGGTAACTTCCTTTTTATATTCTTTCTCAGATTCAATATAAAAAATAGGTGCTTTTTTGCATAAACCTTGACATTTCATTTTCTGAAAAACCACTTTCTCATCCAATCCAGATTCAGAAATTAATGATTTAAAACAAGATTTTGCATCATCATTATATCTACAACATTTTTTTCCGTCGCAGAAATAAACTACATTGCAAGAAGATTTACACTTACCCATTTTTTATTAAATTAATTTGGAACAAATATAAATAATTATTTTTATTTGTTCTAAATAAAAACGTTAATATATTCTAAAATGAAAAAAATAGTTGGCTATATTTTTGCAATCGTTATCTTACAATTGTTTCTGACTTTTCTTAAAAGAACACCTTATACTATTGAAAAATATTACAGTTCCAATTTTTATTTAGCTATTCAAACGATATTAACTTATTTTAATAAATGGACCAAAATTTCAATTGGAGATGTACTTTATGTATTAGTCGTAATTGCAATTATTTATAAAATCATACAATATATTCGAAAGAAAGAAGACGTTTTAAAAAATATATCGGGTTATGTTTTACAAACAATTTTTCAATTTATATTATTCTTTCAGATTTTTTGGGGATTAAACAATTTACGAGTTCCAGTTTCAACAAAATTAGAAATTGATACAAATTATGAATTAGCAGAATTGTATGATTTGACTGAACAATTGACTCAGAAAACAAATGCTTTACAATATGAAATTACCAAAAATGATTCGGCTAAAGTTGACTTTGAAAAAGATTTAAAGGCTTTTAATAAAGCCTCGAGAAATGGATATAAAAAGTTGGAAGATAGATTTGATATTGCTCTTATAATACATAGCGATGTAAAAAAATCGTTGTTTTCTAGTTTCTTAACTGGAGCTGGATTTAGTGGTTATTTGAATCCATTCACACACGAAGCACAAATTAATTATGACATTCCTGTTATTGGTATGCCGGTTACGGTTGCTCACGAAATCGCACATCAAAAAGGAATAGCTACAGAAAGTGAGGCGAATTTCTTTGGTTTTTTAGCAATGAATAGTCAAGAAGAAATAGATTATCAATATGCTGCAAATTTATATGCTTTGAAATATTGTTTGAAAGAAGTTCGTATAAACAATGAAGAGAAATTTTTGCAGTTCTATGACCAATTAAATTTCGGCATCCAAGAAAACATCTCAGACTCTGAAAAATTTTGGCAAGAAAACAAAAATTTCTCTTCAAATATTTTGAAAAATGTATATGGAAATTTCTTAAAACTAAACAATCAGAAAGATGGAATTCGATCGTATAATCGATTCGTTGACTTATTGATTAATTACAATAAAAAATATCCTTTACAGTAAATTAATTTCCGTGTTCGATTCCTTTTTTCTTACGATAAGGACGAACAATGATACGTGATTCTCTATCGAATACAAAATAGTTGTAAACCCAACTCCAGAAAACCAACATTCTGTTTTTGAAACCGATTAAAGATATTAAGTGAATGAACATCCAAACAAACCAAGCAAAAACACCATTAAAATGTAATTTTGGTAAATCAACAACCGCTTTGTTACGACCAATTGTTGCCATTGAACCTTTATCATTATAAACGAATTTTTTCAATGATTGCTTTTTAGACAAACGCTCTAAGTTTTCTGCTAATAATTCACCTTGTTGAATCGCAGGTTGTGCCATCATTGGATGACCGAATTTAAATTTATCACCGTACATTGCAGCTACGTCTCCGATTGCAAAAACATCCTCAAATCCTTCAACTTGATTGAAATCGTTTACACGAATACGTGAAGCTCTATCAACTGCATCGTTAACTCCATCAACCGCTGCTCCTTTTACACCAGCAGACCAAATTACGGCTTGAGAATGGAATTCTAAATCACCAGCTGTTGTAACAACATTACCATCATAATTTGTAACTCTTACATCTAAATGTATAGAAACACCTAAATTTTTTAAATATTTAGCAGCTGCTTTAGATGATTTTTCACTCATCGCATCTAAAACACGATTTGTACCTTGAACCAAATTGATTTCCATCATAGATAAATCTAAATCAGGATAATCTTTTGGAAGAACTGCTTTTTTCATTTCTGCCAAAGCACCAGCAAGTTCAACACCAGTTGGTCCAGCTCCAACAATTACGAAATTCATTAAAGATCTACGAACTTTCTCATCATTAGTTTGTAATGCAAGTTCGAAATTTTCAAGAATTAAACTACGAATATCTAAAGCTTCAGGAATGGTTTTCATCACCATACTGTTCTTTTCGATATCTTTATTACCAAAATAATTATTAGTCGAACCAGTAGCAATTACAAGGTAATCGTAATAAATTGTACCAATGTCAGAAATAACTTTCTTACCAACTGTATCCACTTTTTCCACATTTGCCATACGGAAAAAAGTTTCTTTGTGTTCTTGGACAACTTTACGAATTGGATAAGCAATCGTTCCAGCTTCTAATCCACCAGTTGCAACCTGATACATTAAAGGTTGAAAATTGTGATAATTATGTTTATCTAACAATACGACTTGGAAATTTCTATTTTTTAGCTGTTTAGCGATAGAAAGTCCTCCGAAACCACCTCCGATTATTACGACTCTAGGATTACTAGAATCTGGAATATTCATCATAATATTTTGATCTTTTTTGTACATTGCAAAATTACGAATATATTAGTAGAAAAAATGCAATTTTCCAATCTTAACAAGCTTTTGCAATTTTCTTAAAATTTTAAAAAAAAAATGTAACATAAATAATTTTTAGGCTACTTATATTTCATGAATCCAAAATTAGAAAGCGAGTTTGTAGCTCTTTTAGAAAAAAATCAGAATATAATCCACAAAATATGTAGATTATACACTTCTGATGCAGATTCTCATAAAGATCTATTCCAAGAAATTTCCATACAATTATGGAAAGCTTTTCCTAATTTTCGTGGTGAATCAAAATTTTCTACTTGGGCTTATCGAGTTGCACTAAATACAGCCATTTCTCTTTATCGAAAAAGTACGAGAACCATCGATACAAACGATATTGAATTGAGCATTCATCGTATTAAATATGAAGAATACAACGATGAAGAAGAAGAACAAATTAAATTATTATATAAGGCTGTTAAACAATTAAACGATATTGAAAAAGCGTTGGTTTATATGTATTTAGAAGATAAAGATTATACGGAAATTGCAGAAACATTAGGGATTAGCGAAGTAAACGCCCGAGTTAAAATGAATAGAATAAAGACAAAATTAAAAAAAATTGTAAATCCTTAGATTGAATATGGAAGAGTTAGATTTACTTAAAAAACACTGGAAAAAAGAAAGCGATTTACCCAAGATTTCTAAAGATGAAATTGGTGTAATCATTCATAAAAAATCATCGTCTGTTGTCAAATGGATTTTCATAATAAGCGTTATCGAATTATTACTTGGTTTCGTATTATTATTCTTTATGAATTCAGAAGATAAAAGTGTGATTGCACTTATAGAAAAAAATTCTTTTTTGAAGTTTATTGATAAATTTTCTTATGTGTTGTACGTAGTAATTATTTATTTTATATATAGATTTTACACGATGTATAGAAAAATTTCGGTTGGTGATAATACAACCAAATTAATGGAAAACATTATGCAAACAAGAAAAGTTGTAAAACATTATATGTTATTCAATATTACTACTTTCTTTTTGATGTGCGTTTCTGTGAGTTGGATTGTAATTCAAGATCGTATTTATAACGAAGGATTTAGTCAACATCATTTATCTTCGATTCAATTTGTTATTCTTTATGCAGTTATGTTTTTTATCATTGCAGTTATGACCGTTATTTTCTGGTTAATTTATAAATTGATTTATGGTTATTTCCTTAGAAAACTTCAAAAAAATTACAATGAATTAAAAAATAATGAAGCATAAAAAAAAGAGAAGCAGTTTAAATTGCTTCTCTTTTTTTATATTAATCCACTCGTTCTATCTTAGCTCCTAAAGCTTTTAAACGAATATCGATATCTTCATATCCACGATCAATTTGATCTATATTCTGAATCACACTTATTCCTTTTGCAGAAAGCGCAGCTATTAATAATGAAATTCCTGCACGAATATCTGGCGAAGTCATCTTAGTTGCTTTTAATTGAGATTTGAAATCATGTCCGATAATCACAGCTCTATGAGGATCACAAAGAATGATTTTTGCTCCCATATCAATCAATTTATCAACGAAGAACAAACGGCTTTCAAACATTTTTTGGTGAATCAAAACTTCACCTCTTGCTTGAGTTGCCACAACCAAAATTATACTTAACAAATCTGGTGTCAATCCTGGCCAAGGCGCATCTGCCATTGTAAGAATTGATCCATCAATATAATTCTGAATTTCATATCCGTTTGTATGAGCTGGAATATAAATATCGTCATTACGTTTTTCCATCGTAATTCCCAATTTTCCAAAAGCTGTAGGAATAATTCCTAAAGAATCCCAAGAAACATTTTTTATAGTAATTTCGCTTCTTGTCATTGCGGCTAATCCAATCCAAGAACCAATCTCAATCATATCTGGAAGAATTCTATGCTCGCATCCACGCAATTCTTGAACTCCATTTATTACTAACAAATTAGATCCAATTCCAGAAATATTAGCTCCCATAGCAACTAACATATCACACAATTGTTGAATATAAGGTTCACAAGCAGCATTGTAAATGGTTGTCGTTCCTTCAGCTAAAACAGCAGCCATTAAAATATTAGCTGTTCCTGTAACCGAAGCTTCATCAAGCAACATATAAGCCCCTTTTAAACCATTCGGAGCTTCAACTCCATAAAAATATTCTTCGCGATTGTATCTAAAAGTTGCACCAAGATTAATAAAACCATCAAAATGAGTATCTAATCTGCGTCGTCCAATTTTGTCACCTCCTGGTTTAGGAATATATCCTTGACCAAAACGAGCTAATAAAGGACCAACAATCATGATTGAACCTCTTAATGATTTACCTTCTTCACGAAAAGCATCAGATTTTAGATAATCTAAATCTACATTATCGGCTTGAAAAGTATAAGTATTTCTATCTAACTTTTCGATTTTAACTCCTAAATTACCTAATAATGTAATCAACTTATTAACATCAATAATATCTGGAATATTAGATATTGTAACTTTTTCTGATGTTAATAAAACAGCACATAAAACTTGTAATGCTTCATTTTTGGCTCCTTGTGGTTGAACCTCTCCTTGTAAAGGAATTCCTCCTTCTATTTTAAATGTACCCATTTAACGATTATCCTTTTCTTGTATTTTGATTGTTGTTATTCTGACCGTTGTTTGGTTTAACAAAACGTTTTATTTTTCCGTTATTGTTATTATTATTGTGTGCGTTGTTTTTGTTATTATTCGAACTGAAATTACTTTTGTTCGTCTGTTTTTTATTCACTCGGATTAAATCAGACGAATTAGATAAATTTTCAGTTGTTTTTGCTAAATCAATTTCTCCTTTAGAAAGATCATAAAGATGCTCAAAAATAACACCATCAGCAACCGTTTCTTTGTTCCAACTTAAATAACTTTTTTTCATGTGATTTGCAATAACGATTATTAATGCATCACGCATTTCGCCAGGTTCCCAGCTCAATGCTTTGTTAATCATATAAGTTATATTGTTTCCATAAAAACGATATTTAGGAAAATTCTGTGGATAAGCTAATTCTGCAGGTTTTATTGAAATTGAATCCGCATTTGGAATTGGATATGGAGAATCTACATCTAACTTAAACTTAGACATTTTAAATAATTGATCCCATAATTTATGTTGAAAATCTGGAACATCACGTAAGTGCGGATTCATACTTCCCATAATATCGATTACATAATTTGCAGCTTTATTACGAGTTTCTTTATCTTCGATTTTGATAATTTGATCAATCAATTTATGCAGATGACGACCGTATTCTGGTAAAACCAAATCAGTACGTTCTGCATTATATTCCAATTCTTGAATGGCTTCTTTTGGATTAAATTTCATAAAAAAAAGGTTTATAAAGAAACAATTCCTTCAATTGAAGAAACTTCTTTATATTTTTCAATAATTAAATCAGAACTAGGCATCACAACATTTACTGAAACACTTGTAAATTTACCAGTACTTGAGTGTTTTGTTTTAATCACGGCTCCTAAACCATCAAATGCCTTATAAACAAGCTTAACACTTTCTTCATTTGTTGGTACAATAAATTTATATAAATACTCTAAAGGCCAACTTTCAGTTGTGTTTTCTAAATTTTCTTTTAGTCTTTCGTAAAACTCTTTTGTTTTCTGATCCATAAAATTAAATATTGCAATTACAAATATACGTAGGAATTTATAATTTAATTCAAATCTAAAGTTAAAACATTTTTCCTAAACAATATAATTGTTTTAACTTTGCGTTTTTATTTTAAAAAGTGAGCAAACAAATTATATTACTTATCGGCGGACCGGGTTCGGGCAAAACTACCATTATTGATGGATTATCTGAACGTGGTTATATTTGTTATCCAGAAATTTCAAGAGAAGTAACTCTTGAAGCTAAGAAAAAAGGAATTGATCAATTATTTTTAAAAGAACCTCTTTTATTTAGTGAATTACTTCTTGAAGGCAGAGTCAAACAATTTAACAATGCACAAAATGAAGCTTCCGATATTGTATTTATCGATAGAGGAATTCCTGATGTTTTGGCTTATATGCATTATATCGGCGACTCATATCCTGTAGAATTTCATAAAGCTTGCAAGGCTCACATTTACACTAAAATTTTTATCCTTCCTCCTTGGGAAGACATCTTTATTAGCGATAACGAACGCTATGAAAGTTTTGGTCAAGCACAATTAATTCACGATCATTTAATCGAGACTTATCAAAGTTATGGTTACGTTTTAAACGAAGTTCCAAAAGCTGATTTAGACACACGCATTGAATATATTCTAAGTCAGTTGTAATTCAATCTAATTTTTACTAATTTTAGTAAACTTTAATAGAAATATCTTGTTTGAAGCGCAACATTTATTAAAAAAATATTGGGATCATGATTCATTCAGAAGTCCACAAGAAGCAATTATCCAATCCGTTTTAGATAAGAAAGATACGTTTGCACTTTTACCAACTGGAGGAGGAAAAAGTATTTGTTTTCAAATTCCTGCTTTACTTTCTGAGGGTGTTTGTTTGGTTATTTCGCCGTTGATTGCTTTGATGGATGACCAAATTAGCAATTTGAAAGAACGAGGAATCAAAGCAACTTCTTTAGCAGGAAGTTTATCAACAGAAGAAATCTCAAATATTTTAGATAATTGCCAATTCGGAAATTATAAATTTCTCTACCTTTCACCAGAACGCTTAAAACAAGATTGGATTCTTGAACGTATTACCAACCTTCCAATAGATTTAATCGCGATTGACGAAGCGCATTGTGTTTCGCAATGGGGACATGATTTTCGTCCATCTTATTTGGAAATCGGAAAATTGAAAGATTTTTTTCCAGAAACGCCTTTTATAGCTTTAACCGCTTCTGCAAATGAAAGAGTTAAACAAGATATTATTGAGAATTTACGTTTAGATAATCCTGAGATTTTCAAGAAAAGTTTCAAACGTAAAGAAATTGCTTACGGCGTTTATATTTCTGATAATTCTGAATCTTTATTACATCGTATTTTAACCAAACAACCCGAAACAGCAATCGTTTATGTAAGAAATAGACGAATGACAGTCGAAATATCTAGCATTTTACAAAATATTGGAATTAAAGCTGACTTTTTTCACGGAGGTTTAAATTCAAAAGAAAAAAAGCAGAAGTTAGAAAAATGGCTTGATGAAGAAATTCAAGTTATGGTTTCGACAAACGCATTTGGAATGGGAATCGATAAAGGAAATGTAAGAAATGTAATCCATTTACAAATTCCAGAAAACATCGAAAGTTATTATCAAGAAGCGGGACGAGCTGGAAGAAACGGCGAAAAATCTTTTGCAACTATTTTGATAAGTCAATCGAATATTGAGAAATATAAATCGCAATTTCATGATGGAATTATTGATAAAGATTTTTTGGTTTTAGTTTATAAAAAGTTCGTAAACAACAATCAGATTGCTTACGGAGAAGGGTTTGAACAAGTTATTGATTTCAATCTAAAAACATTCTGTGAAAAATTTAAACTTCCAGTCAACAAAACCTATCAAGCATTTCTGTTTTTAGACCGACAAGGAATTATCACATTAACTCAAAATTTTTCTTATAAAACGTATATTCATTTTATTGTTTCTAACGATGAAATTTTGAATTACATGAATCAAAATGCGTTTGAAGAAAAATTGTTTATTCATATTATTCATAATTATCGAGGCACGAACGAAATTGAAACAAACATTGATTTAAGAGCAATCTCAAAAAAGATTAATATTCCAGAAGTTAAGATTATTGAAATAATAAACACTTGGCAAAATAAAGGTTTATGTACTTTTTCTAATTTAGATAACGACACAACGATTGTTTTAAATGAAATTCGTGAAGATGAAATTACCATAAACAGAGCGGTAAAACATCTGAAACAACAAAATAAAATCAAACTTCAACAATTTGAAGCAATGGTTGATTATGTTGAAAATCAAGACAAGTGCAAAAGTAGTTTAATCTTAACTTATTTTGATGAAACAACAACCGAAGATTGTCAAACGTGTTCTGTTTGTACATCAAAAAGAAAAGAAAAACAGATAGCATTTTCGAAAGAAAATTTCAAAAAGAAAATCTTAGAACTTCTTAAAACAGATGAAATCGATTCGCAAGAAATTCAGAATGAAACAAAACTACCTTCTAATTTATTAATCGAAATCTTAAACGAATTAGTTGACGAAGAAAAAATAACATATAACAACATCAAATACAAATTAAAATAAATGGAAAAATTACGAATCGTTTTTATGGGCACACCCGATTTTGCAGTTGGGATTTTAGATGCCATTTATAAAAATAATTACGAAATAGTTGGAGTAATCACAGCTCCTGATAAACCAGCAGGTCGCGGTCAAAAACTATCGGTTTCTGCCGTTAAAGAATATGCTTTAGCAAATAATTTACATTTATTACAACCTACTAATTTAAAAGCTGAATCTTTCATCGAAGAATTAAAAGCTTTAAATGCAAATCTGCAAGTTGTTGTAGCCTTTAGAATGTTGCCAGAAGTTGTATGGAAAATGCCAGCTTTAGGAACATTTAATTTACATGCTTCACTTTTACCAGATTATCGTGGAGCAGCACCAATAAATTGGGCGATTATTAATGGGGAAACCAAAACAGGAGTTTCTACTTTCTTTATTGATGAAAAAATTGACACAGGAGCAATCATTTTGAAGAAAAAAATTGAAATTTTACCAAAAGAAACTGCTGGAGAATTACATGACAAATTAATGAATTTAGGTAGCGAAACGGTTATTGAAACTCTTAAATTAATCGAAGAAGGTAACGTTGTTACTGAAATTCAACCGGAAAAAGAAGAAAAAACAGCTTATAAACTGAATAAAGATAACTGTAAAATTGATTGGAACCAAGAATCTGAGGTCATTTTCAACCATATTAGAGGTTTACATCCTTATCCTGCAGCATGGACTTTCTTCAATGATGAAGACAAGCAATGGAATGTGAAAATCTACGATACAGAAGTAATTTTAGAAAAAAACAACTTAAAACCTGGCACAATTGTTTCCGACAAAAAGACATTGAAAATTGCCGTAACCAACGGTTTTATTGAGGTTCTGAGCTTACAGTTTCCTGGAAAAAAGAAAATGAATACGAAAGAATTATTAAATGGAGTAAGTTTCACTAATGATGCTTTTTGTAACTAAAAAATAAAAACTTTTTTCTCAGGACGGTAATAAAGCATAAAAAAATAAAATATTTTCATTTTTTTTAGACAAATACTTGCATAATAACATATAACTTTTAAATTTGTAATAGTTAATTATTTATTTAACCAATTAAAAAAAAAGATTATATGAACAAAACTGATTTAATCGATGCAATTGCAGCAGATGCAGGTATCACAAAAGTAGCGGCTAAAAGCGCATTAGAGTCATTCTTAAAAAACGTATCTGAAACTTTGAAAAAAGGAGATAAAGTTGCATTAGTAGGATTTGGATCTTGGTCAGTATCTAAAAGAGAAGCAAGAGAAGGAAGAAACCCTCAAACAGGAAAAGCAATTGCAATTGCTGCTAAAAATGTAGTGAAATTCAAAGCTGGTGCTGATTTAGAAGCTTCAGTTAATACTGCTCCACCTGCTAAGAAGAAAAAATAAATCTTTTTAAGCATTAAAAATAAAAACCATCCAAAAAAGGGTGGTTTTTTTTAATACGATACTTTTTTTTATTATTTTTATTCTAAAAAATAGACTTTATGAATGATGCCAAAATGAAAATCGGAAATTTAATAATTGCAGATGCAAATATTTTGAATGATTTGAATTTTAATCGTTCTGTAATTTTACTTACTGAACACAGTTCTAATGGAAGTTTAGGCTTTATTCTAAACAAAAAATTAAATATTAAACTTAAAGACATCATTTTAGATACTGATTGCAATTTCAGTATCTTTTATGGCGGCCCCGTTGAACCTGAAAATCTATATTTCATACACACTAAACCTGAGATAATTCCAAACAGCATTGAAATTTCGGATGGTATATTTTGGGGTGGAGATTTTAATAAGATTATCGAATCATTAAATAATAACCAATTAAAAAAATCAGATATTCGATTCTTTTTAGGTTATACTGGATGGGATTTTGAACAATTAAAAAATGAAATTGATACAAATTCATGGTTATTTAAAACCAATATTTTCACAAATAGTATATTAAAAAAAGTTCCTTCCAATTTATGGAAAGAACTTATGATGACTTTTGGCAACAAACAGATTATTTGGTGCAATGCTCCAGAAGATCCAGTTTTAAATTAACTCAATCTGATTTTGGCATTTAATTTTATCAATAATTGATTTGCTATTTCAGAAACGTATTCTTTCTTTTTATATTTTGAAACAGATTGAATACCTGATATTATATTTGTTAAGAAAATTTCATCTGCTTTTTGTAACTCGAAAGGAGAAATAGAAACTTCTTCCAAAGTAAATTCATCAGATTTTGAAATTAATTCGATAATCTGCTTACGAATAATTCCATTTACACAACCATCTGAAATTGGTGGTGTTTTAATCGTTTTTCCGTTTACAATAAAGATATTGGAATTTATAGCTTCAACAATGTTTTTTTCATTATTAACCAATAGACAATTTTGATAACCATTCTCTTCTGCAAAAATAGAAGCGGTAACATTAATTAGTTTATTTGTAGTTTTTAATGAAGATAATAACTGCTTTGTTACATAGAAATCTTTATAAATTTCGATTTCATATTCGTTTGAGTTATTAATATAAATTGCATTTTCTAATGGAGAAACTTGAATCAAAAATTTAGTAGATTTATTATCTAACGGCAAATACAATCCTTCCGAATCTCTAAAAAAAGTAACTCGAACACGAAATGAAATTGCATTAGAATCAAAACAAGAAATGGTTTTCAAAATTTGCTCTTCCATGTATTCCATGGTAAAATTCATAGGAATTTCCATTCTTAAAACTCGCATTGAAGCCATTAATCTAAAGTAATGATCTTCTAAAAATAATATCTTATTATCTAATACTTTTAGCGTTTCAAAAACTGCATCACCAAATAGAAAACCTCTATTTTTTTCAATACTTTGATTCGAATTTTGAACCAAATCTCCGTTAAAATTTATCATAAAAAAAGCTCTGTAAAAATACAGAGCAAATATAGTATTATATTTATTTTATGCCGAACCTAAAACCTTTTTTAAATCGGAAATTTGCTTTTCCCAAAGTAGAGAATGACCATCTATATCATCTTCTTCGGCAAAATCTGTAATGACTAAAATTACATCTTTTGTCAATTCGTCTTTTACAATTTTCAATTCAAAAAAGTACTCGGTTTCGCTACCATTATCATCTAACCATCTGAACTTAATTTTTTCGTCTGTTTTCTTATTGGATAATTTAGCTTTTTCAATTGTTTCATCCCATTCAAAATCATAAAACTCACCTCTTGAATTTACATTATCTGCAAACCATTCCGATAACCCAGAAGGACTTGAAATATATTGATACAATAATTGGGGTGAAGAATTGATTTGAAATTCTAGCTCTAATTTTACTTTCATCGCATATTTTTCGGAAATATATAAAAAAAAAACTAACAAAAAAATTAATAGTTATTTATTTTGAATTTATATCTTTTAAGCAGAAAAAAAACACTAAAATATAATCAAACCTTAATAAAAATAATTGTTTTAATCCTCGAATTCATCATCAAAATCCTCATCTTCTTCTTCGTTTGAGAACCAAAAAGAATCTAACATGGTTTTATCAACAAAAGAATCTAAACGTTCATATTCAGAACTTGAAAGATAAAAACGTTGCGTTTTACCAATACTTTCAGACAAACGATATAATTTTGGTTCTAATCTAACTCTTAATAAATCATCTAAAGTATCGATAACGAACATTTTTAATTGGTTTACATCAAAACCTGCAGTTCCGAACATAAAATTTAAACGCTCTGGAGTTCCAATCAAAACATCAATTCCAAGAGAAATGTTATTTTTATCTTCATCTAAATTTGTTTTTTCATGAACTCCAAAATAACGTAAACTTGTATATTTTCCGTATTTATTAAACTTATCAAGTAAGCTCAAAACTTGTGGTTTATCTTTTACAATAATTAAAGCACGTGGCGATTCTAGATATTCTTTTTCTAAACGTTGAATCGTATTAATTACAATAATATCTTCACGTTCATTAGCATCTTCACAAACAATAACAACGTCATTCCCGCTTTTAATTGTACCAAAAGATTCTTTTAGGATTTGAGTTGGCTCAGTTAAACCAGCATTGATTAATCCTTCTTTTAAGTCTTCGTTAATTTTCTTTAATTTCATTTTATTTTGAGGCAAACATTTGAACGTCGGCTTTAGAAACTTCTTTACCGCCTAATATTATTAATCTTTCTACTACGTTTCGTAACTCACGAATATTTCCTGTCCAATCGTATTCTTGAAGTAAAGCAATCGCTTCTTTAGAAAATACTTTTGGAGAAGTTCCGTTTTCTTCTGCAATTTTTATTGTAAAATGATTTATCAACAATGGAATATCTGATCTACGGTCATTTAATCCAGGAACCTTAATCAGAATCACAGCTAAACGGTGATATAAATCTTCACGAAAACGACCTTCATCAATTTCTTTACGCAAATCTTTATTTGTTGCTGCAATCACACGAACATCGACTTTTATATCTTTATCAGCACCAACACGAGTTACCACACTTTCTTGTAAAGCTCGTAAAACTTTTGCTTGAGCAGGTAAACTCATATCTCCAATTTCATCCAAGAAAATAGTTCCTTTATTTGCAGCTTCAAATTTTCCAGCTCGGTCTTTAACCGCCGAAGTAAAAGCACCTTTAACGTGGCCAAACAATTCACTTTCGATAAGTTCGGACGGAATTGCCGCACAGTTTACTTCAATAAGTGGAAAATCTGCACGTGGACTTTTTTCGTGTAAATTATGAGCAACTAACTCTTTTCCTGTTCCATTTGGTCCTGTAATTAAAACACGAGCATCGGTTTGCGCAACCTTATCAATCATTTCTTTGATATGTTCAATCGGTTCGCTCTCCCCTATCATTTGGTAATTTTTACTCACTTTCTTTTTCAATCGAGTGTTTTCAACTACCAATGTTTTTTTATCTAAAGCATTTCGAACGGTATTCAATAAACGATTTAAATCAGGTGGTTTTGAAATATAATCAAACGCACCTAAACGCATTGTATTAACAGCGGTTTCTAAATCTCCGTGACCAGAAATCATTACAAATGGAATTTCAGGTTTGATTTTTTTCGCTTCTTGAAGCACCTCTTCCCCATCCATTTTTGGCATTTTGATGTCGCAAATAACCAAATCAAAATCTTCTGATTTGATTTTTTCTAAACCTTGCAAACCATCTTCAGCTTCAGTAACAACATAATCATCACTTTCTTCTGATAAAATTTTTGATAAAACACGACGAATAGCAGCTTCGTCTTCTATTATTAATATTTTAGACATAAATTATTCTAATATTTTATCCACTTTAATAATTCTTTCCAAGTTGGCTTTTTACCGTGCATCAAAATTCCTACGCGGTAAATTTTTGCAGCAAACCAAACAATTCCTATAAAGGTAGCAAATAATAAAATAACTGAAATAATTATTTGTTCAATTGGCACACCAAATGGAATTCGCATTAACATTACAATTGGCGAAGTAAACGGAATCATAGAAAAAATGGTTGCAACTGTTCCGTGAGGTTCATTCATAACGGTAAAAAATCCGATGTAAACCGCTAACATCAATGGTGCAATTACAGGAAATAAAAATTGTTGCGTATCTGTTTCGTTATCAACAGCCGCTCCAATTGCCGCATAAAGTGAACTATAAAGGAAATAACCACCAATAAAATAAATCAAAAAGAAGAAAATCAAACTACCAATTGGTAACATCGCAATTTCTTTCAGATATAATTGAATGGTTGAAATCAAATCGGGATTCATTTCTGAAACCATATCCATAGATGGTGATGAAGTATTTAAACCGAAAACAGTATTTGCAATCAACATTAAAATTCCACCAACAATTGCCCAAATTGAAAATTGCAAAATTCCAGCTAAAGTTGTTCCGATGATTTTCCCCATCATCAAATAAATCGGTTTAACCGAAGAAATAATAATTTCGATAATTCGATTTGTTTTTTCTTCAATCACGCTTCGCATTACCATATTTCCATAAATAATGATAAACATCATAATCAAATAACCGAACAAAGCTCCGATGGCTATTTTGATTTCATTTAAACCTTTCACGGTTTCTTCACCAGAAGCTTTGACCAAATTAACCGAAATATCAGCTTTGGCTTCATCGATTTTCAACGTATCAATTCCACTGTTTGTAAGATTAATTCGAGTTAACTTGTTTCCCATTGTTTTCTCTAAATCAGAAACAAATTGTAAACTTGGACTTTCATCAGAAATATATTGAATTCCTTTTTCGTATTCTTTAAGATTATCGAATTTTGGAATAAATAAAATTCCTTCATAAGCTTTTAAAGAAACACTGTCTTTTAGAATTTTTTCATCAATTAATGAAACATCGGTATAATTAAATAATTCATTCGATTTAAATTCAGAAAAAAACAAACCAGATTCATCGTGAATTCCAATATGTTTCATATCCGAACGAAGCGAACTTAAATATCCGACTAAAACAGCAAAAGCAACAAATAATAATGGACTTACGAATGTCATTATTATGAACGATTTATTACGAACTTTCGAAATAAATTCTCTTTTTATGATTAATGATAAAACTCCCATTATTTTGGACTTACAGTTTCGATAAAAATATCGTTTATACTTGGAATATTTTCGGTGAAATGCGTTATTTCTCCATTTTGAATTAAAATCTGCATTAAATCATTAGACGATTTATTTCCTAAATTTATATTCAATTGCAATTCATTATTCAAACTTTTGAAATTTGTTTCTTGAAAATCAAATTGATTTGCTAAAATGGATTTAAAATTTTCTGGCTCATTAGATAAAATCCCAACTTGATACGTATTTGTTCTAAATTGTTTTTTTACGTCAACAACTTTTCCGTCAATTAATTTATTCGATTTATGAATCAAAGCAATTTCATCACACAATTCTTCAACACTTTCCATTCTATGCGTTGAAAAAATAATAGTACTTCCCTTTTTCTTCAATTCAAGAATTTCGTCTTTGATAATATTTGCATTTACAGGGTCAAATCCAGAGAAAGGTTCATCAAAAATCAATAATTTAGGTTGATGTAAAACCGTGACAACAAACTGAATTTTTTGAGCCATTCCTTTAGAAAGTTCTTGAATTTTTTTGTTCCACCAATCCGAAATTTCCAATTTATCAAACCAATATTTTAATTGTTTCTCAGCTTCAGCTTTCGACAAACCTTTTAATTGAGCCAAATACAAAGCTTGTTCACCAACTTTCATACTTTTATATAAACCGCGTTCTTCTGGCATATAACCAATATGTTTGATGTGATGCTGACTCAATTTTTCACCGTCTAATAAAATTTGCCCAGAATCTGGAAATGTAATTTGATTGATGATTCTGATAAGTGAAGTTTTACCAGCACCATTTGGTCCTAATAATCCAAAAATACTACCTTGTGGTATGTTTAAAGAAACGTTATTTAACGCAACCTTTTCTCCATATTTTTTTACAACATTTTGAACTTCAAGAATGTTTTTCATTATTGACTAAATTTTTATAAGTGGTACAAAAATAGCATATTTTGACGTTACACCCTAATTCAGAAAGGGGTAAAAAAAACCCAACCTCATTTTTGCAAATGAGGTTGGGAAAAATTGCTATGAAAAAGAAAATCCACCGTTTTATAAGTGTGCTCAAATGTAATTAATTAAATTTAATTACGAAAACATTTCTTTAACTTTTTCGAAAAAAGATTTATCAGATTTTTGAGGATTCGGAACAAAGTTCTCATCTTCTTGCATTTTCTCAAAAAACTGACGCTGTTCCTTGCTTAATTTCTTTGGAGTCCAGACATTTACGTGAATCAAGAAGTCACCTGTTCCGTAACCTTGAATACTTGGAAGTCCTTTACCTTTCAGTCTTAATATCTTTCCTGATTGAATACCTTCTTCAATTTTGATACGAACTTTTCCAGTAACCGTATCTATTTCTTTCGAACCACCTAAAGCAGCTTCAGAAAAACTGATGTATAAATCGTAATGAATGTTTTCACCTTCACGTTTTAAATTATCGTGTTCAAGCTCTTCAATAACCACAATCAAATCTCCTGGTAAACTGTTAGCTCCAGGAGCTTCGTTACCTTTATTCGAAACTTTTAATTGAATGCCATCAGTAACACCAGCTGGAATTTTGATAGAAACTGTTTCTTCATTAAAAATCAAACCGTCATTATCAGCTCCACTTGGTTTGTGATCTAAAATTTGTCCAGAACCACCGCAACTTCCACAAGGTGCAGAAGTTTGCATTCTTCCTAAAATCGTATTTTGTATTTTAGTTACTTGACCAGAACCGTTACAAGTTGTACACGTTTTATAAGTTACACCTTCAGCTTTTACTTTACGTTTAACTTTAACTTTTTTCTCAACACCATTAGCAATATCTTCAAGTGTCAATTTAACTTTAATTCTAAGATTTGTTCCTTTAACACGTCTTGGACCACCTCCGCCACCGCCGAAGCCACCAAAACCGCCAAAGCCACCACCAAAAATATCTCCAAACTGACTGAAGATATCTTCCATGTTATTAAAACCACCGCCGTAGCCACCGCCACCACCTGGACCATCAAAAGCAGCATGACCATATTGGTCATATTTTGCTTTTTTATCAGCATCTCCAAGAATTTCGTATGCTTGTGCAGCTTCTTTAAATTTCTCTTCAGCTTCTTTATCACCTGGGTTTTTATCAGGGTGAAATTCAATTGCTTTTTTTCGGTATGCTTTTTTAATAGCTGAAGCATCAGCATTTTTATCAATACCTAATATTTCGTAATAATCTCTTTTCATTTTAATTTATGTAAATTAATTATCGATTATTGACCGATAACAACTTTAGGAAAACGAATAATCTTATCTCCTAATTTATATCCTTTTTCAATTACATCAACAACTTTACCTTTCAAATCATCACCTGCTGGGATTTGAGTAATAGCTTCTGCAACATCAGCATTAAAAGAATCTCCTTTTTCAATTTTAACAACTTCCAAACCTTTTGACGTCAAAATGTCATTAAATTTAGTAGAAATCAAACTAAATCCTGTCAGGTGTTCTTTTGCTTCAGATTGTTCAACTTGTGCTAATGCGCGGTCAAAATCATCCAAAACTGGTAACAACGAAGATAAAACACCTTCACTTGCCGTAGTTAACATTTCTAATTTCTCTCGAGAAGTTCTTCTTTTGTAATTTTCGAACTCAGCAAACAGACGTAAAAACTTATCTTTCTCTTTATTTAATTCTTCTTTTAACTGCTCTTCTACAGTTAGTTCAGTATTATTTACTGATTCATTACCATTTTCAGTATTATTTACTTCAGTTTCAATATTCTCTAAATTATCTGTATTTTCAGTGCTCATTATATTCAAATTTTTACTTACTTCTATTTTACAAAATGCTTGCCATAAGAAATACACAGTCAATTTGTCATATCACAACAATCTTAACCTAGATTAAGAAATCAATAAGATTAATAAATTTTGAGTTTTATTTAAGAAAAAGAAACAATTTTTATGTTAAATTTGCCAACATAAAAATAAATCAAAATTAAATATGAAAAAAAATGTATTAGCGGTTATCGCTTTAGCTGCATTATCTTTTACAGCTTGTAAAAAAGAAAACACAACAGTTGAAACAACTACTCCAACAGAAGTAACTCCTGAATCAACTGAAGGAACTAAATATAATGTTGCAACAGATAAGTCAAAAATCGACTGGACTGGTGGAAAAGTTTCTGGAGACAAACACACTGGAACTTTAGCTTTAAAAGAAGGAAATGTTGCAGTTAAAGACAATAAAGTTGTTGGAGGTAATTTCGTTATCGATATGAACTCAATCTCTGTTACAGATATTACTGATGCTGATAAAAAAGCAATGTTAGAAGGTCACTTAAAAGGAACAAGCGCAGATAATTCTGACCATTTCTTTAACACTGGAAAATTCCCAGTTGGAACTTTCGTTTTAACAAGTGTTACTGAAGAGAACGGAGCGCAAATGGTTGAAGGTAACTTAACTTTAAAAGAAGTTACTCATGCTGTGAAATTCCCAGCTACTGTGACTGTGACTGATACTGATGTGACAATTGTTACAGAAAACTTTGAAATCGACAGAACAAAATGGGGAGTTAACTTCAATTCTGGTTCAGTAGTTAAAGATTTAGCAGGTGACAAAGTTATCAATGATAACATCATCTTAAAATTAAATGTTGCTGCAACTAAATAATTTTAAAATAACTGATTTTAGAAAGCGTTTTCGTTCATTCGGAAACGCTTTTTATTTGGGCAATCCCTTCCATTTCATTACAGGTCGGGCTGTTCGCACTCGCTTTTTGCAAATTAGAAATTTGCAAAAGAGCTCAAACAAAGCTTCCATCCCCATTGCGAAGCTTTTTTGTATATTTATAATTCAGATTAAGTCATAACATTTCCAATAAGGTGTTTTTCTTTATTTTACCAATTTCATTCTTCGGAATTTCAGAAACAAAATAAATAGATTTGGGCATTTGAAAACGTTGTAATCTTTCGGAAAGCCAATTCCTAAGTTGACTTTCTTTCATATTTTCAGAAGCATAAACAAAAGCAATCAAACGTTGACCAAACTCAAGGTCAGAAATACCAATTACAACAACTTCAGAAACCAAAGGATGTTCTAAAATACAATTTTCAATTTCTATTGGATATACATTTTCGCCTCCAGAAATAATCATTTCATCAACCCGTCCTTTTAGAAAATAAAATCCAAAATCATTCTTATAAATCAGATCACCAGTTCGAATCCATTCATTTGAACAAATCGACCAATCACATTTAATCTGTAATTCATTTAAACCATCGCTATTTTCAATACGATTAAATTTAAGATTAACTCTAGAAATTGGCTTTCCAATCGTTTCTGGAAATTGCTTTAAATCATTTGGATTGGCAATAAAACAAAAACCAGCTTCGCTTGTTCCGTACAAATTGAACAAAATATTTCCAAGTTCATTTTGAGTTCTTAAAACGGTTTCCTTGTTTAATGCAGAACCACCGGAAACTATGCATTTCAAATTATTCAAACTGGAATCATCCGAATTTAGAAGACGTTGTAAAATAGTTGGTACCAAACAAATCGTTTCAATCTGATTTTCTTTGATTTTGAGACAAACTTTTTTAGCATCAAATTTTTCATCTATAAAAACTTTTTGCCCTAAAATATAAGAAACAAAAAATGCACTGATTCCAAAACCGTGATATAACGGAATTGCAACATAAACAGATTTGTACTTTGTTAAATGAAGACGGTGAATCAATTCATAAAAGGGAATTACAAAAGCAAATGGATTCGTTTTACGACTTGCGATTTTTGAAACACCAGTTGTTCCGGCAGTTAAAACAACAATTCTACCTGTATAATTTCTATTAAACTTGAGATTGGAAACCTTTATAGAATCAATATCATTAATTAAAAAATCAATCTTTGAAATTGAAAAGGATTTTGATTCATAACCAATTTTGTAAATCAATTCAGAAATAAAATCATCATAAATAACAAAATCGAATTGATGAATTTCATTTAATTTTTCAAATTGATTTTGCTTAATATCACACGGAAGCAAATAAATATCTAATCCCAAAAATCCAGAACCAAAAATCGAATAAATAAGATTCGGATGATTTCTACTTATAATTGCAATTTTCTGTTGTTCGACTAAATTAAAATCCGATTTCAAATAATGAGCTAAAATTTTACTTCGATTGGCAACATCAAGATATGAAATGGATTTATTATTGAAAATAATTGCAGTTTTATTCTGATGAATTCGCGCAAGCAAACTGGAAAGAAAACCAATATTAACTCCAAATTTTGAAATTTCAGAAAATAAATAAATCATATTTTTAATTCTAAAAAATCGTATTTTAAAAAGAACCAATATTAATTTAATCATTATGCTTCTTTTTAAATTGGTAAATATGATATCGAATCCAAAGGTTATTAAATACAAAACTACCCAGTTCTGCGAAAATTGACCACCACGGTTTCCAAATTCTATTTCGTTTCATTATTGCATTACAAATTACATTTGCAGCTTGTTCAACATCCATTGCAGGTGTTTTTGCGTAATTTTTATTTGGAGCAATCATTCGAGTTCGAACAAGTGGAAAATAAATCTGCGTGATTGCAATTTTATTAGCTTCTAATTCCGGTAAATTACAACGAATCCACTGATCCATTGCACTTTTAGAAGCTTGATATGCCGACCATTTTGGAGTTGGGACAAGCAAGACATTTAATGCAGAAACATTTATAATCTGACCATTTCGTTTCAATAAATCAGGATAAAACTCTAAAAATAATCGGACTGAACTCAAATAATTAATGTTCATCGTTCTTGTAAAATCGTGAAATCTATCTAAAGAATTTTCTAACGACCTACAAATAGATTTTCCTGCATTGCTTATAATTAAATCAATTTCAAGATTCAAACTACGAATCTGTTTAATCAAATTTTCTGTTTCGTTTAAATCATAAAGATTCGTAGGAAAAATAAAAACTTTAGCTCCTTTTTTTTCCAAATCATTTTTTAAAAATTCTAATTTTTCTACAGTTCTAGCAACCAAAATCAATGTAACATTATTTTGAGCTAGTTGATAAACCGTTCTTTCGCCAATGCCAAAAGTAGCACCAGTTACCAAAATAACTTTATTCGTCAAGACTGAATTTGACCTAAAATCAATCTTTTTCTTTTTCGGAAATAAAAAACATTGAAGCAAAATAGAAATTGATTATTTAGTATTAGGTGGACTCAAGCGATAAATACAACTTTAATTGCATAATATTTTTAGCAAAAAAACGGCTTGTTTTCAACGATTAATCAACCTCAGCGTTTTCTTTTTTATCAGGAAACATAATCGATAAAATAACTGAAATAACCAAAATAGATCCTACAATCCCTAAAGAAATAGGCGAAGGAATATGATACCAAGGTGAAATCAACATTTTTACTCCAATAAAAGATAAAATAATAGCTAATCCATAAGGCAACTTACTGAACATGTGAATAAAATTTGCCAACAAGAAATACAACGAACGTAATCCTAAAATAGCAAATATATTTGATGTATATAATATAAATGGATCGTTTGATATTGCAAAAATTGCAGGTATCGAATCGACTGCGAATAACAAATCTGTAAATTCTATAACAGCAACTACAACTAATAAAGGTGTTGCCATTTTTACTCCATTTTGCATAGTAAAGAACTTATCACCATCATAATTATCAGATGTTTTCCAGAATTTTTTCACCAATCTTGCTCCTGCTGTGTTACTGAAATCTTCATCTTCATCGCCATCATCACCTCCCCAAGATTTGATTCCTGCATAAATTAAGAATATTCCAAAAAGAGTCATGACAACATTAATTTTTACATCTTTGCCCAGTAAACTCATTTCAGGTAAAAAAGTTAAATTTATAATCTCAACTCCAGCAAATATGAAAATTGCTCTAAAAAGCAAAGCCCCAATAATTCCCCAAAATAATACTTTGTGATGTAAATGTTTAGGTACCTTAAAGAAACCAAAAACTAAAATAAACACAAATAAATTATCTACTGATAAAGCCTTTTCAATCCAATATGCGGCTTGAAATTGTGTAAATTTCTCGATTGCTAATGCATGACCTCCGGCATCTTGATTAAACACATAATAAACTACGCCAGAGAAAACCATTGACAGCGAAATCCAAACAATAGACCAAATTGTTGCTTCTTTTGAAGAAACTTCGTGAGCTTTTTTATTAAATATACCTAAATCAAGTAGTAACATTATAATTACGACTATTCCAAAACCCCAAACTAAACCAGGATGAAGATCTATAATACTTTGTTGCATTTTATCAATTTAATTAGTTAATGTGATATAAAGAAGACGTCCTCCTTCTTCGTTTGATAATAGTATTTTTTTTCCGTTTGTTAATTCAACCATAGAATTAATTGGGATTTCAATATCTTCTGTAAGATCTTTCATTCCTTTTAATGATTGATTTACCAAGACCCATTTATTTTGATAAAAAGTAAAATATCCAACAGGAATTTTATCTTCTTTTGTTAAGGTTTCGTTTCTAATTACATTTTTGGAAACGTGCCATTTAAATAAATACTGATTATGATAAACCATTAATCGATGTCCTTCTGGTTTCCAAACATCATCTTTAAATTTGAAATATAAATCAATAACTGGCAAAGAACCTTGGTGCGATGTATTACAAAATGGACAAGTTGGTTTTGTTGTATTGTCAAAAACATACCATTTTTCATCACAATTTTTATTACTACACGGTTGTATTAAATCTACTGTTTTAAGAAGTGCTGTTTCCCATTCGTTTGCAATTGGTCTTAACATTGGATTATGTAATCCATCAATAAAAGCTCTTTCGAATAATTTTGATAGATAAGGACCAGCAGCTTTATATGATATTTTTTTAGGATCTCCCCAAAAAACATCCCATTTTCTCAGTTGATCTGATTTTACTCTATTTATGTTATCCGTTGGATGTTCAATAAAAATTGCTTTTTCACCCATTGCTAATAATTCATCTTTTTCTGAATCTAAATCCCAAATTTTGCCACCTCTTAACGGATGTCTTCTAAAAAGATACATATAAATCAATACGGCTAAAGCATGTAAATCTGTTTTTTGATTTGGCAATATTCTATTAGAATCACCAATTTTTAGATGCTTTGTTTTTAAAACTTCAGGAGCAATAAAATCAGCAGTGCCAATTACTTCGGGCGGAAACAATCCTGGAACAACTAGACCGTCTAAATCAATTATATTTGCTGATTTAGTAACAGGATCAATCAAAACATTATTGTAAGATAAGTCTGAATGAGCTAATCCCATTTGGTGCATTTTCTTGACTCCTCGACTGATATTGATGGCAATCTGAAAATAACTTAACCAATCACCTAATTCAGATTTATCCAAAGAAAGTGGATATTGTTTATTTCTAAACGAAGGCGACGTGAACCATTTGCCAACTTTTTCGCCATTTTTTATGGTATCATTTGCTGAATATCCTTTTTGAAAAAAGAATTTGGAACTATAAATTGGAACTATAACTCCTGTTATTCCATTTTTTTCAACTACGTCATACGGCCATCTAAAAATTTCATCCAGAAAATAATCAGATGAATTCCCTTTTTTAATGTTGTCTAAATACAACGTGACAATTCGTTTTAATCTATCTTTTTGATTAAAATCTAATTTATCTCTAAAAAAAGCAACGACATATTTTCTGTTTGGTGCAAAAAAAACATCTTTTACACCACCTTGTTTCGGATTGCCATCATCTACAAACTCGTAGTTTTTTGTTGGATCGATTATAGAACTAACTCTGATTATACCCATAATTAATAAATTATTGCAAGAGTTCTGTCATCATGATTTCCTTTGCTCCAAAAATCTAACCACTGTAAAAGTTCTATTTCTTGACTTCTAATATTCTCAAAATCAACCTTTACTTTATCTTCGTTTTCACCATTTAAATCTTTTAAAAAAATTTGCCATGCTTCGATATTTTCCAATTTATTTTCGGTAATGAATTTTGGATCATAAATCCCATCAGTCATTAAAAATAATTTATCGAAATGATCAAATCTGTTTATTGAAAATCGATTTACAATTTCTTTCGTGAAAATTTCAGGCATTGTTATGAAACGAGTTCCTCCTCCATATTCGCCCACATCTAAAGTGTTTAACAATTTTACATCTTGATGATTGTTATAAACAATATTTATTGGACAATCGCCCACACCAAAAGAAAGTACAACATATCCAAAATCGAATTTCTTACACAATGAAAAAATCAATGTTGAATTCAAATCTTTAAGAAGCATTTCTTCTTGCTTGGCGAAATCAATTAATTGAGTATGCAGGTTACGCACTTCTTTATAAAGTGCATTGATGATTGAAGATTTATGTTTTACTCTTTCAACCTCATCTGTTTCTTGATTATCCGAAAAAAAAGCTGTGACTTCAGTACTCAAAATATTTAAGATTTCTGCATTATTGAAACTCTCAGCTATAAATTCTGTTGCTAGTTTTGAACCTTGTCTTGCATATTTTGCAGAACCAGCTCCATCAGCAACAACGATAATCGCCCAATTATCAAGTAACATTTTTACGCTAAAATCATCATCTCTGAAAGTTCCATCATGAGCATGCGAGCGACCTCTTTTTGAAGCTACAATAATCTTTTTATCTAAAAAATCGCTCGAGAAAGAAGCTTCATCATCTTTAGGGAATTTTGCATTTTGATCGCTTGGTTTATTTAACCATAAATCTTTAGGATCAGCATTTACAATAAAAGGAATGATTTTTATATCTTCGCTTCTATTTCTGTCTAGTTTGTTATAAAAAACAATCTGAATATCAATGGTATTTGCAATATTCGGAATTCCGAAAATTCGATTTGTATTTGGATCAAATCTTAATCCGACAACATCTAAATTACGTATTTCTTTAATTACAATATTTGGGAATTCATGCAAATCAATTATAAAATCATATTCCTTCTTGGCATTAGCATTAGTGATAGATAAATGTTTTTCCTTAAAATCTTCTCTTTCTCTATACATATTAAATATTTCGATTATTTGATTTTTTAAACCAGAAATTGTTTTGGATAATTCCGTTACTTTAGCATTGTCATTCAATTTATTAAGAGTAATATTAACTACCTTATTGATTTCAATATTATTTTCTGCTAATAATTGTTTTAAAAATAATTCCATTTTATCCAAGAGTTCGATTTATATCAAAATTACCATCACCAATTCCGTAATAACCTAAGTTTCCACACCAAGGACAAGTTGCTTCTCCATCGCTAGAAATACAATGAATTCCACCACACGAGCAATGTGCTATTCCAATCTGATTGCCACAACAAGGACAATTTGGATTTCCATAAAGTTCATCAGAAGATATTTTTAGAGCATAATCCTTGTCGTTTGAATATTCTTTATAAGCGATTTCATCTATCTTATAAGCTCCATCCAATTTAAAAATTCGAGTTTGAAAATCAGGCAAGAATGAATTTTGAGATGATTTTCTAAATTTAATTAGATATAATTTTTCTGTTTGTGAGCATTTTCCATTCAAGACAACAAAATTTTCATCAGGTAGATTATGCTTTTTTGTAACATCAATTCTTTCAATTATATCATCATTAACTTTACTTAGATTAATACCATCAATGTTTGTATTATTAATATTTTCGCTTGTAGCCTTAATTGAAGCTGTAATCCATTTAAAAAATTCTTTATATGCATTTGAATTTATATTATTAAATTTCAACACATTATCAGATATTTTACCCAACAGATTATAGTTTGTATTTTCGCCGATTGAAATAACCACAAGTATTGTTTTACTTTTATAATTATTATTCCATCTCTGAATTTCTTTTTCAGTATCATCGGTCGGAATTCCATCCGTAAACAAAAACACAATTGGTTTCCAATCACCTTTTTGCTCATAACTGGTTTTGGTAACTTCTCTATCAATAGAATTCATCAGTTCGTTCAAACCATTTGAAAGAGATGTTCCACTACCAATTGGAATTTTTGGTGGATAAAACGTAACAACATTTTGCAAAGGTGTTATAACTTTGCTTTTACCAGCAAAACCGATTATAGAAACCCAAACCGTTTCCAATGCATATGGATCGGTTTTTAATTCCTTTATAATTGTGGCAATTCCTTCTTGAACTTGTTCAATTGGTTCTCCAACCATTGATTCAGAAATATCGATTAAAAAATAGATTGGTAATCTTCTCATTTCAATGTAGTTTGTATTTTATAATTAATCTTATGAGCCATGATTTTATAATTTTTATCTAAACATTTCATCTAACAATTTGAATATTTATCAAAAATTGTAACTAGATAAATCACCATTTTTTGATAAATAAGTTAATATGAAATAAACCGATTTAAATTATAATGTTCAATTCACTCGGAGGTGGCGGTAAATCAATTGTTTCGCCTATTCCTTTTGATTTACTACTCATTTCAATAGAAGAACTTACCCATTTAAAAAATGTAGTTAATGTATTTACATCGGTAGTATCTAGTTTTACAACATTATCTGTTAGCTCCTGTAAAAAATTCACTTCTGCTTTTGGACCAGCTGCACAACCAACGATTACTCCAAAATCTAATGCTTTTACCTTAGGGATAAACTCACGATATTTTTGTAAATCAGAAGGTTTTCCGTCTGTAAAAATAAACAACAACGGTTTCCAATCTCCCTTGCGTTCATTTGTACCTTTTATAAGTTCTCTTCCAACTAAATTTGTTAATACTTCCAACGCTTGCCCCGTATGTGTAGGACCGCTATCTGGGCAAAAAATCTCTACTGGTTGAAAACTTGCTAAATCAGTTAAAGGCACAATATTTTGCACTTCTCTATCAAACGTAATCACACTAATATGCAATGAATCCATAGCTTGCGGATCTGTTCTTAGCATGTTAACTAATCCATTAAAACCATTATTCAAGGCTTGAATAGCTTCTCCACGCATCGAACCCGAAGTATCTAAAAGGAAATAAGCTAATAATCTCCTATTCATTACGAAACAATTACTAATTCTGAAGGTGGTGGTGGCAATTGATCCAAACCTGTAATCTCTTTTCCTGACTCTTCAACTTTTGTCGAAGAAGTAGATATTGAAGCTGTAACCCATTGAAAGAATTTTGAAATACTTTCTGAGTCAGCGCTATCTAATCTTACTACAGATTCGGTAATTTGTCTTAAAACAGAATCATCAGCATCGCTACCTGCGGCACATCCAACAATTAAACCTTTGTTTACAGATTTTAATTTATTCAGTCCTGCTTGCCAATCATCAGTAGGAACTCCATCGGTCATTATAAATGTCATTGGTTTCCAATCTCCTTTTTGTTCTAATGTGGTTTTATTGATTTCTGTTTGAAGTTTATCAGCTAACAAACTCAAAGCTAAACCTAGTGAAGTTACACCTGCTGCTTTGATATCAACCATTTGAAAAGAAGCTAAGTCTGTCAAAGGAACAATTTGCTTGGCATCCGTATCAAATGTAATTATGCTTACAAATGCAGTTTCGATTGCTTGTGGATTTTGACGAAGTGAATGCATCATCATTTGTACGCCATTTTTTACAGCTTCGATTGGTTCACCTGTCATTGATCCAGAAGTGTCTAATAATAAATATACTGGTAATCTTCTCATTTTTTATTTCTTTTAAAAAAGTAAGACTTAAATTAGTTTTTCGCTGTTAATAATATTTTCAGCTTGTTTAAATAAACAGCTGAATTCTAGCAAACTCTAAAAAAAAACTTACTAAAACATGAAAAACATTCTATTACTTACCTTTTGTTATATTTTACAAATAGGTTCTTTGAACTGTTACTACAGTTTCTTCTAATTCTCTATCTCTTGTTGGTTCACCAATTGCATTGAATTTCCATTCGTTATTTCTTTTATAAAAAACACCCATAACCATAGAAACACTTCCTGAAAAATTTGGTTCTTTAGCGATATTATAAGTTGCGAAAACATTATTTACTCTTGAAGGAGAACCTTCGAAAATACGTATTGACGCAAATGGAATATCAGCAAAATCATGACCTTGGAAACTATTCAAAACAAATGCAACAAACTCCACAGACGGATTTAATCTAGAGAAATCTAAAGTTATAATTTCGTTATCTAATCCATCGTCGCCAGATAAATCGCCTGTTAAATCGTCTCCACTGTGTCTAATTGAACCATCTTTGGAAAAAAGATTTCCGAAAAAAATAAGATCAACAACATTCTTTGAACCATCATACAAAACACAACTTGCGTCTAAATCAACTGCTTCTTTAGAAACACCGCCAAACCAACCTTTTTTTTCAATAACTCCCCAATTTACTCCAACACATACATTTTGTAAATCAGAACCGTTTTCTTTTTTTAAGTTGATTCGTTGTCCTTTCTGTAAATCGATTGCCATAATCTATTAATTGTATTTATTTAAATAATCTTCTAATCCACCTCTCATTCCTGAACCTACTGCCTCAAATTTCCATTCGCCATTTCTACGATAAATTCGTCCGAATTCTACAGCTGTTTCGATAGAAAAATCTTCTTCTAATTCATACTTCAACAATTCTTGATTTGAACTTGCGTCAACAATTCGAATAAATGAATTACGAACTTGTCCGAAATTTTGATTTCTATCATTAGCGTCATGAATTGTAATTACGATACATATTTCACTTGCATTATCTTCAATTTTTGATAAATCAACAATGATTTGTTCATCATCTCCATCTCCATCTCCTGTTAAGTTATCTCCAGTGTGAACTACTGATTCGTTTGGTGCTTTTAAGTTGTTATAAAAAATAAAATGTTGATCTGTTAATATTTTTTTATTTTCGCCAAGTATAAAAACCGATGCGTCCAAATCAAAAGCATTTCCTGTTGAAGTAGTGTTTGTATCCCATCCTAATCCAACAATAAATTTTGGAGCATTTATATTTTCTCTTTGTCCTTTTTGTAAGTTGATTGCCATAATGTATTATTTAAAAAATTTATATTTCTTTGATATTCTAATATTTGATAATAATCGTTACTGATAGCTAAGTTCAAAAGCTTTAATCGTTGTGAAAATGAAATCTGGTTTAGCACAAGTTCAAAATCTTTAGTAGTGAGCATTAATAAATACTTAACTATTCTTGTATTAAACTCGAAATAGTTTGAATTAATTAAAGCTATAATGTCATTTATACTTTTTAAAGAATAATAGTTGTAATGATTTTCTATATTCGGATGTATATCTGGATTCATCAATTCGGCATAATAAACAAATAAAAACTTACCAGAAACTTTAAATTGTTCTAGTATTTTTTTTACTGTTTTTTCATGACTTCCGGTGATTTTTATATCATCTAAAAAAAGGCAACATTTGTTTTCTATAAAATGTTTATCTATGTAATATGTATCATTAGAAATTAGCGCTAAGCGTTCCTCAAAATTCATATTACCATAGTCTTGAATGTACGTTTGATTTCGGAAAATTTTACTTTCGATACAAGCCTTTTTCCCATTTAAAAACAAAAAATGATTTAGATTTTCTTTAAAAAAAGCACACAGAAAATTTGAAGCAGTTGGAATAGCATTATAAGGACTTGGAAACAAAATTATCTCTGATTGTTCAAGTAAAAAATCACCATATTCTTTTATAAAATTATCGAAGAGTTCTTTAGCAAATTTTTTGGCATAAAGCGTATCTCCGAACTTGAATCGACTGTATTCATTTTCATCAAACGGACAAATTTCCTTTTGAATAATTTTATGTAAACTAAATCTTCTTTCCATATTTTCACGAGTCGTTTCTGTATAATAATGCTTGAAATCCAACATTCAATGCGCCTTCAAAATCTGCCACTGGATTATCTCCAATATGAATTATTTCGTTTCTATTTATTGTTTTGATTTTGATTGCGTTATCAAATACCAATTCAAACATTTTATTATTGGGTTTGGAAAAACCAGTTTCATCTGAATAAAGTTGAAATGAAAAAAAGTTAGATAATTCATAGTAATCCAAAATCTTACGTAAAGTTTCACCATGAATAAATCCAGTATTACTTAAAATATTAGCCGTTTTTCCAGAATTTATTATTTCATTCAATATGAAATGTAAATGTGGATTTAACAACTCTGGTTTATATTGAAAAAAAAGTTCGTCACATAACAAACAAAAATCATCTAACATCTGATTATTTATAGATTCAATCTCGCAATTGAGTTTATTTAAAATCAATAAGTAAATATTGGAACGATTAAAATGCGTACCTGTGATTTCACTGATGTTATTACACAACACATCATAATATCTCACAACACGTTGTAATTCTTCAAGAGGTTGAGAAATAGCAAAAAAATCTTTCAATAATTCATCTCGTTTTTTCTTATAATCTGGGTTTGATTTTATAATTGTTAGCCATAAATCGAATGAAAAATGTTGATATAAATCAATATTTAACTTCATCTTATTGATACGTGTAATTTCTTAAAATATCAATAAAACTATCTGTACTATGTAAATCTCCAAGAGCTCTAAACTTCCATTCGCCATTGTGTCTATATAGTTCAGAGAAAACCATCGAACACATTCCGTTCATACTTGCATCGCCTGATAAGCTATATTTTGCAATCTCTTTTCCTTTTGCATCAATTGCACGGATAAAAGCATTTTCTACCATTGAGAAATTTTGGTTATTTTGACGGCCTTGATAAATAGTTACGATAAACAAAATTTTCTGATAAATCTGATCCAATTGATCTAGTTTAACAATAATTTGTTCATCATCGCCATCACCTGCTCCCGTTCGATTATCTCCAGTTAACCAAATATTTCCACTTGGATGATTTTTAGAATTGAAGAAAATAACATCACCTTCATAAAGACTGATTTGTTGTCCGTTTTGAGCTTGAACAGTTCTTCCTAGATTCGCAACTTTTCCATTACTATCTAATAAAAGTGCAATTGCATCTAAATCATATTCTTCTTCTTTACTTCCAAACAATTTGTTTAAAAATCCACTTTGTTTTTGACGAACGTCCCATCCTAAACCAATAGTTACTTTTGAAAGGTCATAAATATTTTCACCTTTGTCATTTTTTCTAAGATCAATAGTTTGACCTTTTTTTAAATTTATTGCCATTATATTGAATTATTTAATTATTTCTCCATCATAATATTTCTCTAAAAAGAAACTTAAATCAGCCTGATAGCCAATTCCAGAAGCTTCAAATTTCCAACTGCCGTTACGTTTATAAAGTCTTCCGAATTCTACACCCGTTTCAGTAGAGAAATCTTCATCTAATTCGTATTTTGCAATTTCTTCGTTATTGTTATTATCAACGATTCTGATATAAGAATTTCTTACTTGTCCGAAATTTTGTCTTCGTGTTTCAAAATCTTCAATTGTAACTACAAATAAAATCTCAACAACTCTCTCATCTAATTTGGAAAGATCAACCAATATTGATTCATCATCATCGCCATTGCTATTGCCACCCGTAGGATCATCTCCCGTATGAATTAAAGAACCATCTGGAGAATTCAGATTATTATAAAAAATAAAAAAATCGTTAGATATTAATTTTCTATTAGTGTTTATCATTATTGCAGAAGCATCTAAATCAAATGCGTGACCAGTTCCTTCATTTGGATCCCATCCCAAACCAATTGAAATATTTGTTAATCCAATATCAATCTTTTGACCTTTAACTAAATTTATAGCCATTTTAATATTTATTTAAATACAATTGCATATATACTACTTTTTTTTAACATAAAAAACTATTAAAAAGCATCATTTTAGTTTGAATCTTAACTTTTTTTGTCAGAAAGTATTAAATCCCAATAAACATCAGGATTTTGATTTTCTAATTATCACATTACTTTTTAAAATAAATACGATTTTGGTGACAAAAAATAAATTTGAGAATGAATGTTAATAAGAAAATTAACCTTGAAAAAACTATTATAAAAAAAAGAAGCTGTCTCAAATTTATTATTTGAGACAGCTTCTTTTATAGATTATAAAAAATGAAATGTAGCTAATTAAACTGAAATTAATTGGCTTTAAAAAATCAAAAATTCGTTTTATGAAAAATGATATGGATAACCAATTTCATTTAGGTCGTTTTCCAATTGTTCCCAATCTTCAAGTTCATCAACAATTGTTAAAATCATTTTTTTGGTCAACGTTTTTCCGTTATAAATATCGTTCACCGTTTCTAATGGAATTCCTGTTTCGATAAAACATTCATCAAAATATTCTGTAGCCCAATCTATATAGGTTTGCGGTTCACCATCAAAAACAGCTAGCATTTCCTGAGAATTATCATCAAAATCTTCGACTTGCCCAATTTTCCATTTGTCATCATCTTTAGAAATCCAAATACAGAATGTTGTACCTATAGAATTTACAGGTTCTCCGTAAATAAATTCATCAAAAATTACAGGTACGTTTTTAGTCAATTTTTCTTTTTCACGATACGGATATTCATGAGCAAAACCATTGATTACACATCCATTTTGATTAAATAAAATAAGCATCTGATCTCCTGAACCATTTCGCATTTCGAAAAACTCTTCGGAATCTGACCAATTTTTGTTGTAAGAATAATAACGAAATTGCCATTCTTGAGAAAGTATTGCGTCTAAAACAGAAATTGCTTTACAAATTGTTTGTAATTTATTTTGATTTGGTAAGTTTAATTCTTTGCTTGAAATCATTTTTAAAATTTTATATTCGATTATTCATTGTTATGAAATACTTCTTTATGATACAATAATTTTCAATTTTACATCTTTATTTTTTCTTCGGTAAAAACCTGGAAATAGAATGATATATTATCTTCATTACCATTATAAAATCTCTTGAATGCTTTGGCAATTGGATCAGTAATCGTTCCGTTTTGCAATTTGATAACGATAGGCATCATTGTTATACCGTTTGGTAAATTTGCTTCATCTTGTTGTATCCACTCAGCTTTACAATTCTCAACTATCACTTGACCAACATAACAACCTGCTATAAAAATAGTTTCCGCAAAATCATTTACTGTTAAACCTTCGTCTTTGAAACGTTGCAAAAAAAGGTCAATAAATTTCAAAGATTCAACAGAAAAATCTAAATCAATAGCATCATTTTCTTTGACTACATGACGGAATTGCAAGGCAAAATTCAAACCATTGTTTGGTGTTGGAGTAAATTGAAGATTCAAATTACGAGTTGGCATTGGTCCGTTGTTATCTTTTTTGTTTGTTCCAAATAACCTATTAAATAGTTTCATACAAATACCCTATTTCTTGTTCAATTTAAAAAATATGTAAGCAAAAATTCTACGATTTATACTTCATCTAACACAATTTTAATTTCATTTTCAAAAATAATTCCGTTTCGATTTACAGTTAATAAATGCTTAATTGCCTTATGAGATTTATAAGTTTTTTCAGTGAAATCATTCTCAATTTTAACCTTATCGATTGCCTCTGAAAGCTCGTTTATTTTAACGTCAGACCAATTTCCTGTTCCAAAATATAATACGTGATTGTCATTTGGTTTTATAGAAAAGTAAACTGAATCATTACTTGAAAATCGATTCAAAGGATTAAAATCTGAATTATGTTTTTTAAGTATTAATACTTTTATAATCTGATTTGATTTATTTTCAAATGTTATAAAATGTATTGGATCACAACTTTGAAAAAGAAATGAAAATACAAACAATAAGAGCAATCTAAATTTCATAATTTATATTTATTTTTCAAAAATCTCAGAAAAATCAGCCTTCTTTATTCCAATTTTTAGATGAAGATCTATAAACATTTGATTCGCCAACACTCAATCCGTACCAAACAATATAAGCCGAATCATTGAGTTTCTCATAAAAAACAGCAGAATCCATTTCTTCTTTCAAACCAAGTTCTTTAACACTTTCAGGAAATCTGTTTTCATTACTTTTAAATAATTCAATCTTTTTTATAATGATTTCAGCAGATTGTTTCTTTTCATCATTTAGACTACAACTAAAAACACAAATTGAACAAAGTAAAATTAATATTGTTTTAAAATTTATCATTTTCATTTTTATATAAACGAAATAAAGATTCGGACATCTACAAAAATTTAATCCAAAACATCCACTTCTATTTTTTGAACCCAATAAAAAGTCGTAAATATCTGTAATACTAAAAGTTCCAGAATCCATTATCGGAGTCGAAATAATAGAAACGTTCTTAATACAGAACATTTAACGCATCGTTTTGAAAAAGAAAAAGTTACGAAATTTTATGTAAATACTTTTACTAAAAAAAGGAAATTTCACCAAAAGAAAATTCCTTTTTGTTCTATTTTTAAATGATTGGATTGCAAATCTGAGCTATCTAGAAATAAATTTTTAAATATTAAGCTAACATACCGTTTTATCTGTAGATATCCATCCTCTAACTAAATCCATAATATTTAATACAAAATTTTCTTGTTCTTCTGGATCTAATTCATTTCTTAAGTTTTATAGACGCCATCATGTGTTTTTTCTTCATTTTTTAATATTCTTAAAATAATTAACAGCTTCATCTAAATACGAATTCAATATTATTATTAAAAATTCATTTCTCATTTTTTATTTGCATGTTACTTTTTTAAACTTATTTTATAAATCGATTAAATACTTATTAAATTCATTAAAAGTCATAGGTTTATAAGCTTGTATAGTTCCATATCTTGGCTTTTTGAAGGTTCCGAATTTGAAAATAGTTAGCTTAATTCTATCTTAAAATCTGTAGCAGTAAAAATTTCAATTAAGATATCTGTATATTTTTGTTTATACTTTTTGAAGGATTTTGGTGTATTTAAAATTTTTTCTAAATGAGAAAAATTATTAATACATACTTTATTATTAGATTCGTTTCTCAAAAAAGATCTTAAACAATCTTCCAGACCATCTAAATCTTGACCTAAATAACCCTTGTCCAAAAAAAATAACTCACCTAGGTAACAATACAAATCTCTTTCTGAATTTACCTCTAGTGATTCAAAAAATATTTCTTTTTCAGGAATGAAAACAGTTTGAATACCACTCCAAAATAAACAAGCCTCAATCCAAACTTTTTTTCTCAGATTTGTAAGATTTCTCCAAGCATATTTTTCTTCGTTATTTATCCATGATTGGATTAGGCTTAAATAAAACGATGTTTGATATGGTTCCAAATATGTATCTCTATCTATTTTTAGAGAAAAAATCTCATAATATCCTTTTTTTATAATTGTATTTTCAAAGCAATACAAATAATAACCTCTAGAATTTATGGATAAATCTAGATATTCTTCTTTTTCAAGTGTAATATCTTTTGTAAATTCAACTTTCTCAAAAACAATTTCATAATATCCTTTCTTTATTTGGATTTCTAAAAAAGAAGATTGAGCAATTTCTTTACTATCAAATTCAATAGTTATATCTATTTTTTTACTCATTATGTACACTTTAATATATCACTATCAGTAGAAATGACACCGTAATTATGATCTATTACATATCCATACAAAATAGGGTTACCATCAGCCAACCCAATTGGGATTTAGAGATGTAATTACCGCTTTCGCTGTCGTAATAACGGAAACGATTATAATAAAGACCGCCTAATTCTTTGTTTTGAAAAGTAAAAGTTACGGAATTTTATGTAAACACTTTCACTAAAAAAAGGAAATTTCTGGTCAAGCACAAAAGTGGGGGAGGAAGTTGTAAAACAATATATTTGCATCATGATGGATAGCAAAGAAATACTAAAACTAATCCTACCTGAGTACTTGGTAGAGCACTTTAATATT